>Ga0307513_10001314_pt1 | contig 35933 bp, 31 predicted proteins | sample 15_EM_MG_FD_202174 | JGI IMG/M metagenome (GOLD analysis project Ga0307513, IMG submission 202174) | Populus trichocarpa ectomycorrhiza microbial communities from riparian zone in the Pacific Northwest, United States - 15_EM | ecosystem: Host-associated > Plants > Roots > Unclassified | place... | reverse complement strand
AGCTTAATGAAGCCTCGGGTCTGGGCTTCCGCATTATTTCTGCCGCCTCCAGCTGCGGCCAGTCTGAGATGGTGCTCTTCCTTGAGCGCGTGACGCAACCGCCGGATACTTACAAGTACCGGCTGCTGGCAACCACGCGCACGAGTACGATGGAGAAGGAGCTTAATCAGGCCGCCCAAGAGGGCTTCCGCCTACTGCCTCGCACGATCACTGCGAAGGAGGGGTTTCTGAGCAACGAGATCGTGTCGGTCCTTGAGCTGACACCCAAATCGAGTAAGCGTTACCAATACCGGCTGTTAGCCACCAGCCGCACCTCGACCCTACAGAAGGAAGTGGCGCAATCCGAAGCTGATGGATTTGTGCTCGTGGGATTAGTAGGTCGGGGTGAGAACATGGTGATTATGGAGAAAGAGGCCCCGGCTAATCAGTAGAGTATGAGATGGCACGATACACTTCTCTTCGTGAATTAAGTACGCGGGCAGAAGTAGATGCAAATGGTGAACACACCGCCGTACAACTCATTCAACCCAACCGCCCGCGAGCATAACTCTAAAGATGCTTCCTTGCGTCGAAGGTTATAAATGCTTCTCGCGGGCGGCGGGTTAATGTGGACGTTAGGCGGCACGAGATACCGCGAGATAGCACCACTTTTCGCAGGTAGTCCGACCGTAGGAAAACACTAATCGTGACCAACCAAATCCGCTTCGACGACGGGGCTGCCTACGAGCGATATATGGGGAAGTGGAGCCAGCTTGCGGGTGAAACTTTCCTCGACTGGCTTGCCCCGGAATCGGGTCTGCGATGGCTCGACGTCGGCTGCGGCAACGGAGCCTTCACCGAGATGCTCGTCGAGCGGTGCGCGCCAGCCTCAGTGCAGGGGATAGACCCGTCTGAGGGGCAGCTTGCCTTTGCCCGCACACGACCCGCGGCGCGTGTCGCACAGTTTCGTCAAGGCGATGCGATGGCGCAGCCTTTCCCCGACGACACGTTCGACGTGGCGGTTATGCCGCTGGTGATTTTCTTCGTTCCCGACCCGGCCAGAGGCGTTGCCGAAATGGCGCGGGTGGTCTGTCCCGGTGGCATCGTCACAGCCTACGCGTGGGATATGGAAGGCGGTGGTTTTCCTTACGAGGCGTTGCAGTTTGAAATGCGTGAGCTGGGCGTCGCAGTTCCGTCGCCGCCGAGTCCCGGCGCGTCTCGCATAGACGCGCTGCGGGACTTGTGGACTGGCGCGGGTTTAGATTCGGTCGAAACGCGGGAGATCACCGTCGAGCGGACGTTCGCCGATTTTGAAGACTACTGGACGACCGTCCTCGGAGGGCCGAGCGTCGGTCCACAGCTCGCACTGATGGCGTCCGGGGACCTCGCGCTTCTCAAGACGCGGATGCGCGCGCGCCTGCCGGCAGATGCCGCTGGCCGCATCACCTATAGTGGCCGGGCTAACGCGGTAAAGGGTCGCGTCCCAAACTAATTTGGTAGTGTTGCAAAAGCTTTCCGGTCACCCCATATATTGAGGTCGCAGTGATCTTCCAGCCTCTCGTAATTATGGCTAAAACATTTTTTGCAACCCTACCCTTCGAGGTAGCGTGCTTCGACTACACGCGGCATAAAAACTCATTCAACCGGACGCGTAATTAGGCAGCCTTTCATCAGTAACGTTGATTGCTCGCCGGTTAATCCGGGCGTTGGGCGACTTCAGGTCTTGAGGTCAAGCTCTCTCTTCTCAGTCCCTCCTGATGAAAAGTATTAACGCCTGATGTTAATACTTTCACCCTCCTGCAAATCCGTCTCGCCCGAAGTAGCCAAGTAAATTTCTGTGGACAGTAAACTCTCACAGACAGCCTCCTGCGTGCAGCACCGGGACCACGGCCTTTGGGCAGTCTCCTGTGGCCTCTAGCGACGGACGTGTGGCAGGCCCCCGAAGCTCCCGCGGATGGTGAGCGGTGATGACGGCCACGCGTCGCCCGGATTAGCCCCGGCTTCCGTATCGAGGATTTTCCCCGTCGCGGCATCCACGCAGGTGGCTAACTCGACGAGGAAGCCGCCGTCGAGCACGTCGGAGCCTGCCCGCGTGGTGGCGTGGAGATAGCCCACGGCGCTGTCTGCGGGTCGGCAGCGCAGCGTCCACTGTTTCTCCGCGATCTCGATGGGGAACACGAGGCGCGTCCCCGGAGCGACCCGCCCTTCACCGTCGGTTTCGATCAAGAGGTCCCAGCCGTCGGCGCTGAGTTCGAGGCGGTCGGGTCCGACGTTGCCGATCTTGGCGCCACGGCTCGTGTGATTGAACCGCAGCTCGCCCCCAATTAGCTTCGCTTCGAGCTTGGCCGGGAGGATCCCGCCGAGAAACCGGTCCATGCGAGGCTTCTCGACACGCACGTCGAACGACGGGCCTCGGGACGTGTCCGAGACGCTCGCGGCGTCCGGCTCATCTGTTCGCAATACGAGCCAGACGAGGCAGGCGAGCAATGCCAGCGCGATGATGATCAGCGATCTCTTCATGGATGTCTTCATCACACCCATGATCGCGGCAGGTCGTGGCGGTGGTCAAGCGGCGGAGTGGCCCGGAGTTATGAGTCTGCTTCTAATATTATCAACTCCCTTGTCCGGCCTTTGTAATTTTTGGCAAGGATTTTTAGCGCCGGAGGCCGTCGTGCGTAACAGACAACGGGCTTCATGTCTTATAATGCCTCGCCCCGTCAAACCGACAGAATATTTTGACTCGTCTTCCGGCGCGCTGCACGTGCGCAGAGTGTGTGAGAATCAGTGGCTGATCAACCAACCGTGATGAAGTTCGGTGGCACGTCGGTCGAGGACGCGCTTGCGTTCGCGCGCGTGGCGGGGATCGTCGGCGCGCGTCGCTCAGAGAATCCCGTCGTCGTCGTCTCGGCGATGAGCCGCGTCACGGACGCGCTGCTGGCGAGCGTCGAGATGGCCGCGACGGGCGACGCGGACGGCGCGCTCCGCTCGCTCGAAGAACACTTTGAACGCCACACGCTCGTCGCACGCCTGCTGCCCGCGGGCGCACGCGCCGAGTTGTTCCTCGAACTCGAACTCGCGCGCCGCGAACTCGACGAACTGTTGCGGCGCGTCGCCTCGAATGAGGAACCGCGCCCGCCCCTGCAAGATCAGATACTCTCTTACGGCGAATGTCTCTCTGCGAAGTTGCTCACCGCCGTGCTCGCCGAGCGCATGTTGCCCGCCGCCTACGTGGACGCGCGCCGTTGCATCGTCACGGACGCCGCGCACGGCTGCGCCACGCCCGCGAACGACGAAACTTACGAGCACACGCGCGCCGAACTCTCGCCCCTGCTCGCTGCCGGGCGCATTCCCGTGCTCGGCGGCTACATCGGCTCGACTTCGGACGGCCACACGACGACGCTCGGGCGCGGCGGCTCGGACTACACAGCCGCGCTCATCGGCGCAGGTGTCGGGGCGCGCGAGATTCAAATCTGGACGGACGTGAACGGCGTCCTGACCGCAGACCCGCGCGTCGTTCCGCACGCGCGCACCATCTCCAATCTCTCCTTCGCCGAGGCGGCGGAACTCGCCTACTTCGGCGCAAAGGTGCTGCACCCGAAGACGATCCTTCCGGCGGTTATACGCGGCATCCCCGTGCGCATCTGCAACTCGCGCGACCCCGAACAACCGGGCACGGGCGTCTATTTCGACGCAGAGATGTCGCCGCGCACCGTCAAGGCCATCGCACACAAAAAAGGCGTCACGGTGCTGCACATCACCTCGGCGCGAATGCTCGGCGCGTATGGTTTCCTGCGCGCGCTCTTTGAAGTCTTCGAGCGCCACCGCACGATCATCGACATCGTGACCACCTCGGAAGTCTCCGTCTCGCTCTCGCTCGAAGACACGGACAGGGTCGAGGAGATCATCAAAGACCTGCGCCCCATCGCGGCGGTTAAAGTCGAATCCGGCCTCGCCGTCGTCTGCATCGTCGGCGAAGAACTGCGCTACACGTCCGGTGTCGCCGCGCGCATCTTCGGCACGCTGCGCGACATCAACGTCCTCTTGATCTCGCAGGGCGCGTCGAACGTCAACCTCACCTTCGTCGTGGCCGAAGCGGACGTGGAAGAGACTGTCCGGCGTTTGCACGCCTCTCTCTTCGAGTGCGACACGCAGGAACTAGCGCCGCTCTTTCAACGCAAGGAGGGCGTGACGCGTTGAACCTCTTCGCCCTCACGCGCCGCCTGATAGACATCCCCTCGCCGAGCGGCGACGAGGACGAGGCCGCACGCTTCGTCGCTTCGCATCTCGAACGCCTGAACTACAAGGTCGAACTACAGGAGGTCGCCCCGCGTCGCAGGAACGTCATCGCCACCGCGTCGGATGCGCCGCGCCTGTTTTTCTCCACGCACATCGACACCGTTCCGCCCGTCATCGCGTCGAGCGAAGACGACACGCACATCTACGGGCGCGGCTCGTGCGACGCGAAAGGCATCATCGCCGCGCAAATCTTCGCCGCCGAAGCCTTGCGCGCGAAAGGCACGAGCGAGATCGGCCTGCTCTTTACCGTTGACGAAGAACTCGGCAGTCTCGGCGCGCGCGCCGCCAACGGTCACGCGCTCGCTTCGTCCTGCGCGTATCTCATCAACGGCGAGCCGACCGAAAACAAACTCGCCGCCGGTTCCAAAGGCTCTCTGCGTTTGCGTCTCACGGCGCGTGGGCGCGCCGCGCACTCAGCCTATCCCGAACACGGCGACTCGGCCATCGAACGCCTGCTCGACGTGCTCGCGGACATACGCCAACTCGCGTGGCCGCAAGACGATTTCTTCGGCCAGACCACCTGCAACATCGGCACGCTCGACGGCGGCACGCGTCCCAACATCATCCCCGCAGAGGCTTCCGCCCAACTCCAAATCCGCCTCGTCACCGGATCGGCGCGCGTCAAAACGGAACTGGAACGCGTCGTCCGTGGTCGCGCCGAAATCGAATATCTTTCAGTCGCCGAACCCGTGCGCCTCCTGTCGGTCGAAGGCTTCGCGCGCGAGGTCGTGCGCTTCACGACCGACATCCCTTATCTCCCCAACTGGGGCGCGCCCCTTCTGCTCGGCCCCGGCTCCATCCTCGACGCGCACACCTCTCACGAGCGCATACGTAAAGACGAACTGACCGAAGCCGTCGAACTCTACGCCCGGCTCGCCGCCCACTTGCTTGCGCGCGACGCTCAACAGACGAACGCGTTCGGCGGTCAAAATTTAAACGCGGAGACAGACCCGACAACGGAAGGAGCGTCCTTCAAGTGAAACTCGCCATCATCGGCAACGGCTCGATGGGACAACTCGTCCGCACGCTCGCGGCAGACGACGGGCACGAAGTGGCGCGCGTCATCACCTCGCGCGACGCGTCGCGCGGCATGGACGATCTGGTCGAACTCCTGCGCGGTCACGAGGCCGTCATAGACTTCTCCGTCGCGGCTGCCGTGCTCAAAAACATCGAAGCGGCGGCGCGCGCGGGCGTCCCGCTCGTCGAAGGCACGACGGGCTGGAACGCCGACGAAGCGGCGGCGCGTCGTCTCGTCGAAGAACACGCGGGCGCGTTAGTGTTCGGCGCAAACTTCTCGGTCGGCGTCAATCTCTTCTACCGCATCGTCGCGCGCGCCGCCGAACTGTTCGCCGCCACCGATTACGCGCCGTTCATCGAAGAGGCGCACCATTCCCGTAAGCGCGACGCGCCTTCGGGCACGGCGCTCAAACTCCGCGACGTGTTGGCCGCACACATCGCACGCGACATCCCCGTCGCGAGCACGCGCGCCGGTCACATTCCCGGCACGCACCGCATCGGCTTCGACTCGGCGGCGGATCAGATCACGCTCACGCACACCGCGCGCACGCGCGAAGGCTTCGCCGCCGGAGCGCTTCTCGCCGCACGCTGGGTCAAAGACAAACGCGGCGTCTACGAATTTTCCGGGGTGATAGACGAAATGATAAAGGACGTAAATCGTGAATCGTAAATCGTGAATAGATAAAAACAGGTTCGTTCTATTCACGATTTACGGCTTTTTACGATTCACGGCTCTCGAACGATTCACTGGAGTTGGAGGCGAAGATGACGTTGAAGGTTGAATGGCTGCGCGGGTGCGCGACGGCGTTGGTGACGCCGTTCAAGTCGGACGGAGCGGTTGACGGGGAACGCCTGACCGCGCTCGTCAAGCGACAGATCGAGGGCGGCGTGCGCTTGCTCGTGCCGTGCGGGACGACGGGCGAGAGTGCGACGTTGACGGAAGAGGAAGACCGTCTCGTGATCCGCTTGACGATTGAAGCGGCGCGCGGAACAAGCGCGCGCGTCATCGCGGGCACGGGCAGCAACTCGACCGCCGCCGCGATTGAGTACGCGCGCGAGGCGCGTGGCGCGGGCGCAGACGCCGTGCTCGTCGTCGCGCCGTTCTACAACAAGCCGACGCAGGAGGGACTCTACGCGCACTTCCGCGCGATAGCCGGGTCAATCGAAGGTTTGCCCGTCGTCATCTACAACGTGCCGGGTCGCACCTCTTCAAACATCGCCGCGCCGACCGCGCTCCGGCTCGCGCGCGACGTGGAGAACATCGTGGCCGTTAAAGAAGCCTCCGGCGACCTCTCGCAGATCATGGCGATCTTGCGCGACCGTCCCGAACACTTCCGCGTCCTCTCCGGCGACGACGCGTTGACGCTCCCAATGATCGCGCTCGGCGCGGACGGCGTGATCTCCGTCGCGTCGAATGAGACGCCCGGCCTGATGGCGCGCATGTGCGACCTCGCGCTCGCGGGCGACTGGCAGGAGGCGCGCGCCTTGCACTTCCGCCTGTTGCCTTTGATGGAAGTTAACTTCATCGAGTCGAGTCCGGGGCCGGTGAAGGCGGCAATGAAGTTGATGAACCTGCTCGAAGAGAATTTCCGTCTGCCGCTTGTCCCCATACAGGAGAAGAGCCGCGCGCGCGTGCGTGAGGTGCTGGAAGAACTCGAACTGTTATAGGTTTCTAATGCAGCACTCACCACCGCAGACACAGAGCGCACGGAGGGGCACAGAGAGTTAAGCATTAGACGATCTCAAATTTGAAATCTTAAATTGTTTTGTCTTTTCGCTGTGCCTTCTCCGTGCCCTCTGTGTCTGCGGTGGTGAAGCTGCTTGTTAACAAGGAAATGCTTGATGGCAAACCTGCACGAACGCATCGAAACGCTCGCGGCGAAAGCGGCGGACAGTTACACGCGAGAGGATTTCGCGTTGTTCGCGGAGTTCAAAGACGCATTGAACCGGGGCGAGGCGCGTGCCGCCGAACGCGCGGCGGACGGCGTGTGGCGCGTCAATGCGTGGGTCAAGCGCGGCATCCTCGCGGGCTTCCGCATGGGCGCGCTCGCCGACATGTCCCCGCCCGACCGCTCGTTCCAATTTTTCGACAAAGACACTTACCCGATCCACGAGTTCTCGACCGCGGACGGCGTGCGGATCGTGCCCGGCGGGTCGAGCGTCCGCGACGGCGCGTACCTTGCGGCGGGCGTGGTGTGTATGCCTCCGATGTACGTCAACGCCGGGGCATACGTTGACGAAGGCACGATGATCGACAGCCATGCGCTCGTCGGCTCGTGCGCGCAGGTCGGGAAGCGCGTGCATCTGTCGGCGGCGGCGCAGGTGGGCGGCGTGCTCGAACCCGTCGGCGCATCGCCCGTCTGTATCGAAGACGACGTGCTCGTCGGCGGCGGTTGCGGCATCTACGAGGGCACTGTCGTGCGCGAGCGCGCCGTGCTCGCCGCCGGGACGATCCTCACCGGCTCAACTCCCGTCTACGATCTGGTCCGCGAACAAATCTATCGCCGCACTGACGACGCGCCGCTGGAAATTCCGGCGGGCGCAGTTGTCGTCCCCGGCTCGCGCGCCGTCACGAGCGAGCGCGGGCGCGAGTGGGGGCTGTCGCTCTACGCGCCCGTCATCGTCAAATATCGAGACGAGAAGACCGACCGCGCCGTGCAGTTGGAGGACTACCTGCGTTGAACTCCGAACGTGTCAACGACGCGGCGCGCCGCTTTCAACCGGCGGCGCGGCTGCGCGGCATCGAGAAGAGCATGATTCGTCAACTCTTCGACCGCGCGCGCCCCGGCAGCATCAATCTCGGACTCGGCGAACCCGACATCCCGACGCCCGACGTGATCCGGCGCGCCGCCGTGCGCGTCGTCGAGGACGAACAGAACGGCTACACCGCGCAGGCCGGTCTTCCGGCCTTGCGCGAACTCGTCGCCGCCGATTACCCGCAACTCGACGCAACGCCCGACAAAGTGATCATCACCGCCGGGTCGCAAGAGGCTCTCTACCTCGCCCTGATGACGCTCGTGGATGCGGGCGACGAAGTGCTCCTGCCCGACCCCGGTTTCGTCGCCTACCCGACCATCGTGCGCATGTGCGGCGGGCAGTCGGTCTTTTATCGTCTGCCCGCGAGCGACCGTTTCGCGTTCGATGCAGACGACTTCCGCCGCCGTCTCACGCCGCGCACGAAGGCCGTCGTCGTGATCAGCCCATCGAACCCGACGGGGCGCACGCTCTCGCGCGCGGATTTAGCGGCGATGGCCGGGGCGCTCCGCGACACGGACGCTTACGTCATCAGCGACGAGATTTATCGCGAGATTTATTTCGGCGACGAGCGTCCTGCTTCGATCTCCGAAGAGGACGCGGCGCGCGCCATTGTCATCAGCGGCCTCTCGAAATCGATGAGCATGACGGGCTGGCGCACGGGTTGGATGTGCGGCGCGGCGGAGGTCGTCCGGAGCGCGCTCGTCCTGCACGGTTACATCACGACGTGCGCCTCGACCGTCTCGCAAAAGGCCGCGCTCGCCGCGTGGACGGACGAGGCCGAAGCCGCGCGCGCAGAGATGCGCCGCATCTTTCGCACGCGACGCGACCATCTCCTCTCGCTCATCTCGAACGAATTGAAGTTGCGTGCGGTCGCACCCGAAGGCGCGTTCTATTTGATGTTGGACGTGAGCGCGCACGGCAGTTCGATGGAGGTGGCGGAGCGGCTGCTCGCGCACGGCGTCATCACCGTGCCCGGCTCGGCCTTCGGCGCAGAGAGCGAGGGCTACCTGCGCCTCTCCTTCTGCGCCGACGCGCCCACGCTCGCCGAAGGCGTCGCAAGAATCAAGACGGCGTTGGAACAAAGTCATAGAACAGAGGTCAGAGGTTAAAGGCCAGTTCAAAAACAGTTCTTACTGACCTCTCTTTCTTCAGGAGTTGTTATGAGCAAAAAATTTCGCGTCGGCATACTCGGCGCGACGGGCACGGTCGGTCAGCGTTTCGTGGAACTGCTGGAAGGACACCCGCAGTTTGAAGTGACCGCGCTGGCGGCCTCGGATCGTTCGCAGGGGAAACCTTACCGTGAGGCGTGTGCGTGGCGTCTGCCGTGCGAGATGCCCGCGCGCGTCTCCACGCTCGCCGTGTCCGCGCCGCAGCCGCCGCTCGATTGCGACCTCATTTTTTCCAGCCTCCCCGGCGAGATGGCGCGCGAGACGGAAGAAGCTTTCGCGCGCGCGGGCTACCCCGTCATCAGCAACTCGTCGGCCTTCCGCATGGACGAGGACGTGCCGCTCCTGATTCCTGAGATCAACCACGAACACCTCGCGCTCATCAAGACTCAGCGCAAAACGCGCGGCTACGAACGCGGCTACATCGTCACCAACCCGAACTGCTCGACCATCATGATCGCGCTTGCGCTCGCGCCGCTCCACGCGCGCTTCGGCGTCGAGTCGTGCGTGGCGACGACGATGCAGGCGCTCTCCGGCGCGGGCTATCCCGGCGTCGCGTCGCTCGACGTGATTGATAACCTGCTCCCTTACATCGGCGGCGAAGAGGAGAAGATCGAGAGCGAGACGTTGAAGATTCTGGGCGTGATGGCGGACGGCGGAGTGAAACCTGCGGACATGCGCGTCAGCGCGCAATGTCATCGCGTCAACGTGTCGGATGGTCACTTCGGGGCGTTGCGCGTCAAACTGGCGCGCACGGTCGAGTTGGAAGAATTCACGGACGCGCTCGCTTCGTTCAGCGCGCTCCCGCAGGAACTCCGGCTCCACTCCGCGCCCGCGCGCCCCGTCATCGTGCGCGACGAACCTGATCGACCGCAGCCGCGTCTGGACCGCGACGCGGGACACGGCATGAGCGTCACCGTCGGGCGCATCCGGCGCGACGCCGTCATGGACTATCGCTTCGTCGCTCTCAGCCACAACACCGTGCGCGGCGCGGCGGGCGCGGCCATTCTCAATGCGGAGCTGCTGGCCGCCAAAGGCCGTCTCGTCTAACGACCCGCTTCCGCTTTCGACTTCATAAAGCTCAACACTTCGCGCGCGAACCGCTCCGGCATCTCTTCCTGCGGGAGATGCCCGCAACTGTCGAAGACGACGAGTTGCGAGCCGTTGATCTTCGCGTGCAGGCGTCGCCCGTCCTCCAACAAATTCAGACGATCCTGCGCGCCCCAGATAAGGAGCGTCGGCTGGCGGATTTTGTCGAGCGCATTTTCGATCCGCGTGTAGTCGCGCTGGTCGCGCACGAGCCGCGCCGCGCGTTGCCCGTCGCGCGTCCGGAGCGGGCGGTAGTAGGCCGCGACGCGTTCGTCCGTCACCTTCGACTCGTCGTGAAAACTTTTGCGCAAGCCCTCGCGCACCAGCGAGTCCGACGTGAGCGCGAGCGCGGTGACAGCCCCGCCGATGTAAGGCCAGCGCACGTAGGCGGGCGCGAGCGAACCGCCGCGCGTCTCCGTGAAGGCCGACGAGCCGACGAGGATGAGCGCGTCCACGCGCTGCGGGTAATTGATCGCAGCCGCAAGCGCGACCGCGCCGCCCATCGAACTGCCGCACAACGTCGCGCGCTCGATCCCCAACCCGTCCAACAGGCGCACGACGAGCGCGGCCTGCGTCTCAACACGGTAGTCGCCGTCAGGCTTCGCCGTGAAGCCGAAGCCTTTTAAGTCGAGCGCGACGACGCGAAACTCCTTTGCGAGTTCGTCGAAGACCTCCGCCCATGAATAGGCGGAGGAGTTGTTGCCGTGAATCAGCACGAGCGCGCGACCCGTTCCCTTCTCCTGATAGTGGACGCGCCCGACGCCCTCTACCTCTGCGAAGCGACTCGCAGCGGCGTGCGGCAAGGCGGCGCGAAACTTCTCGAAGTCGAGATCGGCGGGACGCGAGTACCAGAAGACGGCGAAGGCTATCGCCGCCACGACGAAGAGGAGCAGGATGCGCAGTAGTTTTTTCATGGGGATGCTCGTGCAGCGCGGGAACGTGCCGGTTATAAAATTTGCAAGCGGCGAGGAGGAAAATCTTCACCACCGCAGACACATAAGGACACGGAGCGGGCACAGAGGAAAGACAAGAGAATTTAAGATTTCAGATTTGAAATTTGAGATTTCAGATTTGAGATCGTTTGCTTGTTCTTCTCTGTGCTTCCTCTGCGCTCTTTGTGTCTGCGGTGGCGACTGCCTTAAATCTGAGCCGCCCCGAACTCCGACTCGCTTAAATGTTCGGATCGATCAACGCTTTGACGACGCGACCGGAGGCGACATCCGCGAGCGCGTCGCCCGCGCGTGCGAGGCCGTAGCGTTCGAGTTTCATCAGCGACCACGGGCGCGAGCGCGCCGCGTCGGCCATGAGTTGCGCGCCGCGATAGAAGTGCGAGAAGTCAGAACCCCAGCAGCCTCGCACGTCGAGGTGTTTTTTGTTGAGGTCGAGGTGCGGGTTGAACGACGCCTCGCCGTGGTCCGTGTATTGCCCGACGACGCAGACGCGCCCCGCGTCGCGCGTGTAGCGCATTGCCTGCGCGACCGCGACGGGTGCGCCCGTCGCTTCGATGGTCACGTCCGCGCCGCGTCCGTGTGTCTGTTCCAGCACCCACCGGGCGCGTTGTTGTTCGTCGTGCGTCTCGATGTCGAGCGTGGCGGACGCGCCGATTGTGCGCGCCGTCGCAAGCCTCGCGGCGGGCGCGCCGACGCAGAGGACGCGGAGCGCGCCGCGCATCAGGGCGAAGATGACACAGGAGAGTCCGACGGGGCCGCTGCCGAGGACGAGCACGGTGTCGCCGATCTCCACGCCCGCGCGTTCCACGGCGTGCAGCGCGGTCGGCAGCGCGCAACCGCCCGCCATAAACGTGTCGGCGTCGGCGTCGTTCAGGCGTATGCAGCGCGTGCCGGGCTTGAGGTAAATCTTCTCTGCCCAGCCGCCGGAGAGTCCGTCGGCGAGGCCGTACGTGATGCCGTAGACTTTGCGTTGCGGGCAGCGCGTCGATGACTTGGCGACGAGACAATACCAGCACGCGTGACAAGTAAGGTGCACGTCGAGAAAGGTCACGCGGTCGCCTTCCGCGAAGGGTTTCCCCTCAACGTCCAACAACTGACCGCGGATTTTGCCGAGACGCCCGACCGAGACGTGGCCGGGAATGAGCGGGTAGGGCACGCCCGCGAGTCGCCCCTGTTGCAGATGCACGTCCGTGCCGCACACTTCCGAGAGTTCCACTTCCAAGAGCGCGGAGTTTTGTTCCAACTCCGGCTCCGCCACTTCGCGCACCTCGACGGGCGCGCGGGGTTCGGGGATTAACGCGACGCGTACGCTGCTCACTACGCTTCAACCTCAAGATAACCCTCGCCCATGAAGCGGCACTCGCCGCCGACGCGCACGTCCGTGATCTCGTCGCCCGCGCGCGCGATCCTGATCTTGATGAAACTCGGACGCCCCATCTCGATCCCCTGCTCGCTCACGATTTCGACTTCGCCGTCGCACTCAACGACGCCGTGCCGGACGAGATAACAGCCGAGTGGCCCGCTCGCGCCGCCCGTCGCGGGGTCTTCCCAGATGCCCATGCCGGGCGCGAACATGCGGCTATGCACGGTCGAACCTGCGAACTCAACCTCGCGCGTGAAGACGAACACCTCCGGCGGGACGACATCTTTCAGTCTGCTCTCCCACACGTCAACCCGGAACTTGATGTCCTGCACCGCCCGCAAACTTTTCACCGGCACATAGAGAAACGGCACGCCGCACGAGACGACTTCCGGCGGTAGATTCGTCCCCGCGATCTCTTCCGGCTCGATTGACAACATCTCCGCCACCGCCTGCAAGTCTTCGACGCGCGCCCCGAAGGTCGGCAGGGGTTGCTGCATCTCTATGAAGTGCGCCGCGCCCTCGCGCCATTCGATGCGGACGGGGATCGTGCCGACGCCTTCTTCGAGTTTGATCGTCGTCTCCGCGCCGTCCGCGCCGCGCGCGATCATGTGCTCGCGCGCCAGCACGAAGGTCGTCCCGACCGTGGGATGTCCGGCCATCGGGAGTTCCTGTCCCGGCGTGAAGATGCGCACGCGGTAGTCGTTCGACGCGTCAACCGGCGGCAACACGAAAGTCGTCTCCGACAAATTCAACTCTTTGGCAATCGCCTGCATCGTCGCCGTCTCGACGCCGCGCCCGTTCGTAACAACCGCCAGCGGGTTGCCGCCGAACTGCCGGTCGGTGAAGACATCAACCAGATGGTAGCGTAGTTTTCTCAAGCCTTCCCTCCATTAAGACGACGCGAAATTTCAAACTATTCCGCGAGTCCGTCCAACGCCTGCGCGAAATCTTTGAGCAGATCAACTTCGTCTTCCAGCCCGACGGAGACGCGCACGAGGTTGTCGGCGATGCTCATGGCGGCGCGCTGTTCGGCGGTCAGTTGCAGCCCCCACATCGCACCCGGATGCACGACGAGCGTATCGTGGCCGCCGAGGCTCGCCGCGTTCACGCCCAACTTGAGCGCGCTCATAAACTTTTCCGCCGCGCTGAAACCGCCGCGCACTTCCACGCCCAACATGCCTGTGAAGCCGCTCATCTGCGCGCGCGCGAGTTCGTGCTGCGGGTGCGATTCGAGGCCGGGATAATGGACGCGTTCAACCTGCGGGTGCGCGTCGAGGAAGCGCGCCAGCGCGAGCGCGTTTTGGTTGTGCCGCTCGACTCTGAGGCCGAGCGTGCGCAGGCCGCGCAGCAGCAGCCACGCGTCGAAAGGACCAAGCACCGCCCCCGCCACCAGCCCGAACTTCCACGCGCGCTCGACGAACTCACGCGCACCGACGACGACGCCCGCCGTGATGTCGCTGTGCCCGCCGAGATATTTCGTCGCGCTGTGGACGCATACGTCGATGCCGAGTTCCAGCGGGCGTTGATTGATGGGCGTGGCGAAGGTGTTGTCAACCATCGTCGTGATGCGCCGGTCGCGTCCGAGCGCGGCGATGGCGCGGAGGTCTGTGATGCGCATGAGCGGGTTCGTCGGCGTCTCGACATAGATGAGTTTCGTGTTCGGGCGCACGGCCTGCGCGAACTCGGCGGCGTCCGCCTGCCCGACGAACGTGTGCTCGATGCCCCAGCGCGGCAGAAACTCTTCGACGAGCGTGGTCGTGCCCGCATAGAGATTGCGTTGCACGACGACGTGATCGCCCGCGCGCAGATCGCAGAGGATCGCCGTGAAGATCGCGCCCATCCCGGAGGCGGCCAGCAGTGCGGCCTCGCCGCCTTCGAGCGCGGCGATGGTGGCCTCCACCTGTTTGTGCGTCGGGCTGCCGTAGCGCGTGTAAAACTCCGTGGGGCGCGTGGCGGTGGCGATCTCCGCGAAGTGCTCCGACGAGTCGGCGCGAAAAGTCGAAGTCTGCCAGATCGGCGAACTGACGGCGTGCGTCGTGTTGTGCTCGCGCGAGGTATGCACGGCCTTTGTCTGCATCCCTTGCCACTCGTCTGCGTGGTCGTCACGTTTCATCGTTCTCTCTCCGTCGAATTCAATTCGTCTCACACTCTTTGACTGCCGCGACCGTTCCCGCCGCCTCCAACTCTTTCTTCTTGCGCGTGACGATCAGAGCGATCCCGGACATGATGCCGAGCGCGCCCGCCGCCGTGCGCCACGTCAGACTTTCGCCGAGGACGAGCCAGCCGAGGAACACCGCGATGGGCGGCGTGACAAGCGGGATCAGCATCGTCTTCGTCACGTCCATGTTGCGCACGAGCCAGTAGAACAGGAGGAAGGCGATGGCCGAGCCGACGAGCGCGAGATACAGGAGCGACAGGACGGCGAGCGGCGTCCAGCGAAACGCGAATGGATTGCCTTCGAGCACGACGCCGACGATGAGCAGCGGCACGAGTCCGCAGATCATCTGCCCCGCCGCCAGCACCGCCGGTTCGATGTGGCGCGCGCGCGCCTTCACCAACACGTTCGAGTAGGCCACGCAGAACGCGCCGACGACGATGGCCGCGCTCCCCATGAGCGCGGATTTGCCGTCTCCCACGCTCGCCTGATCCGAAAAGATCAAAGCCACGCCCGCGATCCCCAGCGCGATGCCGCACACCTTCCAGAGCGTGATGCGTTCGTCCGGCAGGTAGTAGTGCGCGATGATGAGGCCGAAGGCCGGGATGATGGTTTGCAGGATGGCCGCCAGCCCCGAAGAGGTGCGCTGCTCGCCCCAGAACAGCAGGCCGTAGTTGACCGTGAAGGCCATCAAGCCCGTCAGCGCGATGAGCAGCCAGTCGCGCGGCGCACGCGGCAGCGGCACGCGCCGGACCGCGATCACAACCAGCAAGATTGCGGCGGCCACGACGAACCGCACGCCCGCGAAAGTGAAGGGCGGCAAATCCTGTAGACCGAGTTTGATGAACAGCCACGTCGAACCCCAGATCAAACTCAGCACCAACCAGACGGCAACGGGTGTACTCATTGAATATCCTGCTCGCTTGAAATTACCACCGCGCCGCGCGGACACAAAGACGCGTCGAGTTAACTGCGCGGCTTCGCGTCTCAGTCGTCGAGCGGGTTCAGCCGCCCGGCTCCGCCCAGTAGTCAGGCCGCTCCACGGTCGCCGGGTCGCGCCGCTCCATCCAGCGTTCCGGTCGCTGCAACTCGTGGAAGCCCATGCGCCGGTAAAGTTCGTGCGCGTCCTTCGTCGCCAGCACCCAGCGGCGAAAGCCCTGCAACCCGGGGTGCGCGAGCATCACCTCGCCGAGCCACTTCGCCAGACCGCGCCCGCGAAACTCTTCGACGACAAACACGTCCGCGATCCACGCAAACGTCGCATAGTCCGTGATCACGCGCGCGAACCCGACCTGTCTCTCGCCTTGATAGACGCCGAACGCCAGCGAATGTTCGATGGAGCGTTCGACCAATTCGCGCGGGCGACCCTTCGCCCAGTAAGACGACTCGCTCAGGAACTCGTGGACCAGCCCCACGTCCAGACGCGCGCGATCCGTGCTGATCAAATATTCGCCCCGCCGCCACTCTTCGTTCATCCCGCGCATCCTTTCCGCCGACGAACCGACGCCCTCATTCGCGCCCCGCGCCTCTCACGTAATTCGATATGTGCGGCGGCGGCTCGACTCCCTCCGGCAGGCGCGGATCGTCAACCGGCTCGCCCGCCACTATGCGCAACGGCACGACGCCCGCCCACACGGGCAACTCGTAATCCTCTTCGTCATCCACGGGCGGCCCGGTCCGCACTTTGGCCGACGCTTCCGCCAGCGGCAGCGCGAGCACCAGCGTCGCGCGCATCTCGCCTTCCGATGGCTGCCGCACTTCCGCCCAACGACCCGGCGCGAGGTGTTCCGTCAACGCGCGCAACGCTTCCCACTTCTCCGCCCTATCTTCGACCACGACGGCGCGACCGAAGACCACCACCGACCTGTAGTTCATCGAGTGATGAAAGGCCGAACGCGCCATCACCATCCCGTCAACGAGCGTCACCGTCAAGCACACCTCGACGCCGTCGCGGAGCGTGCGCAGCATCCGGCTCGCCTGCGCCCCGTGAATGTAGAGCGTGTCTCCGGCGCGCGCATAGCCCGTCGGGATGACGAACGGCTGCCCCTCGACGACGAAGCCGACATGGCACACGAAGCCCTCGTCCAGAATTTGATAGACGCCCTCGCGCCCGTACTCGCCCCGCTTCGGCAGACGCTTCAACACGCTCCGCCCCGTCGGCGTAAAACTATCCATCACTTTTCACTCCTCCACGACAGCCGCCAGCGACTAACACTACATCGCACGCCGTTTTCACTAACACTTTCTCACGAACCGGAACAACTGTAGGGGCAGGGCTTGTCCCTGCCCGTGTTTTTCTGTAGGGGGCAGGGCTTGTCCCTGCCCGTGTTTTTCTTTTCGGCTTGAATAAAACGATAACCCGAGCGGGCAGGGACAAGCCCTGCCCCTACAATTATTCTTCGCCGCGCTTGATTGCAAAACGCTATAAGTCATTGCGGGAGCGGGTGCGTCGTGTCGAGCGCGATCTTCCAGTTGCCCGAGCGGTCGCGCCGCCAGACGCGCACGTAATAGCCCTTCTCCGCCGTCGCCGTCCCTGTCGTCACCGCTTGCGCGCCGCTTTCCCTCAACTCATAAGTGCCGTAGGTGTAGCCGAGATCGTCCGACCCGGCCACGTCTGCTTTCATCGGCTCGCCCGAAAGCAGCGACCGTTTGCGCGAGAGATATTCGCGGATGGCGTCTCTCGTCGTCAGCGGGAAAATGTCGTTGCGATGCAAGCGCGCTTCCGTGCCGAGGTACGTCTGAAACGCCTTGAGCGCGCCGCGCGTGCTGGCCGCGCTGATAAAGTCGCGGTCCGTCTGCAACAGAGTCGCGCGCGCTCGTTCGAGATCGAAGTTTGCGTTCGTCGTCTTCGCGGGAGACGGTTGGGGCGCGGCTTGAAAGCGGATGGCGCGCTCGGCGGCATCGGGCGCGGGCGTCTGGATGCCCACGTCAACGGCCACTTTCCACGCGCCGCCGGGCTGCTGTCGTTTCCAGATCGAAAAATAGTAGCCGTGCTGCGTCGGCCTGCGCTCGGCGCTCTGGTCGCTCAGACGGTAGGGGCCGGTCGTATAGCCGAGGTCGCCCGCGCGCGACACGTCCGCGAAGACAGGTTCCCAGTAGAGCGTAACGGGCGGGTGCGTCGCGGGCGCGGGACGTTTGAGAAATGCTTCTCTGGTATTCGTCGGGTGCGGCTGGAAGTTGATGCCGTCGTCTGCGAAGAAGGCGAGGAACGACTCGCGCACGCCGCGCTCGACGCTCGCGCGCGAGAACGCACGTTCGGCCTCGACGAGCGAGACGAGCGCGGGCGTGTAGCCGAGTTGTTGCGCGTAGGCAGCGAGGCCGAACGCGAGCAGGAGCAGCGCCGGGAGAATGAAGGGAGTTCGGTTCATGCGAAAAATTTCCTCCGGCGCACGGCATGACGGACGCCGCGCCCGCCGAACGATTTTTGCGCGTGGCCGTTCGCGGCGAGCGCGCGCCCGTTTCAGCGCACCGTGTTCCAGACGAAGGTGAAGGCGGGTTCGCTGCGGTCGGAGAGAAACGACCAGCCGTGCGCGCCGGGCGCGAGCGTGTATTCGTGCGCCACTCCGGCGGCTTTCAACACGGCGGAGAGTTGCGCGTTGCCCTTCTCGAAACCGTAGCGGTCGCTCTCGCCGATGTCGAAATAAATCTTCAGACGCTTGATGGCCGGGGCGTTCGTGCGCGCGAGGTAGAGCGGATTATTGGCCTGAAAGAACGCGGGGTCGGGCGGCGCGCCGAAGAGTTTCGTCGCGAGGTCGTAGCGATACTTGCCGCCGCGATCTTCGGGCGACTTCGGCGGCTGCGGCAGTTCGTCGAAGAGCGCGGCGCTGTGCGCGGCGACGCCCGCGAAGAGTTCGGGATGTTTGAAGGCGATCAGGAGCGCGCCGTAACCGCCCATCGAGATGCCTTCGATGAGGCGCGAGCGCGGCGTGGCGATGGTGCGGTAAGTCTTATCCACGAAGGGCAGGAAGTCTTTGATGATGGCGTCTTCGTAGCGCGTGCCGTCCTGCGCGTTGAGGTAAAAACTGTTCGCGCCGTAGGGAATGGCGACGATGAACTCGCCCACCTTCGAGGCCGCGCGCAGGGCTTCGAGTTTCGTCTCGATGCAGTGCGACTCCCAATCGCGCTCGTCGTTGTTCAGGCCGTGCAGGAAGATGACGAGCGGGTAACGCTGCGAACTCCGCTTGTCGTACGAAGGCGGGAGCGAGACGGCGTAGCGCACGTTTCGACCGAGACTCGCCGAGGGAAACTCAGCATATTCGATGCGCCCCGCTGCCGCGCTATTACCGCTCTTCCCGGCTGGCGCACTCGACGCCGCCGGAGGGGCTTTCGCGTCCTGCGCGAAACACGCCGACGACGCCGACAACAGCAACGCGCACGTCAACAGCATCAACGAACAACGCGCGCCGCCGCGCCCACGCTGCGGACGGCGCGGCGCGGGCGATGCCCCGTCGATTTTCACCCGGCGATGTTCCATAACTCTGGATTCGTTGCTCATCACAAATTGCTCCCGCCGTCAGTCTTTCGCGGGAGGCTTCGACGGAAAATGGTTCAGGCCGAGACGCGCGGCGGTGCGGTCGCTCAGGTCGATCATCGCGGCGGCATTGATGGCGGCGGCGATGCAGATCGTCTCGCTGATCTCTTCCCTCGTCGCGCCGAGGGCGAGCGCCTTTTTCATGTGGCCGTCGATGCAGCCGTCGCACTTCGCCACGAGCGAGGCGGCAATCGAGATCAACTCCTGCACTTTCGGGTCGAGGATGCGCCGCTCCGGCGTGTAGTACAACTCTTTGTAGTACGCGCCGTAAACCTTCTTCATGCGCGGTTCGAGCATGGAGTAGGAATTCGTCGCCTCGTCCTGCGCCACGGGGATCAACTGCCCTGTGTCGAGCGTGACGCCTTCCACGGCTGCCGCCGCGTCGTGCAGTTCGGTGGCCGTCGAAGCGTTCGCGCCGTTCGCGCCCGCCGTCGTGGCAGAGACGACGCCGGTACTGTTGGCCGTCTCCGCCGGATTCTTTTCACTCATGTCAATTCTCCTCTGGACAACTCGCGCGCAAACGATCTACTGGAGCGTGAGTTTTTCTGTCAGCGTGCGGTCGCCATAGTGGATCTTGATCGAGACGGTCTTGCCTTCGCTGCCCGTCGAGATCGACAGTTGCTCGACCACCGGCGCGCCCTCTCCGAAGGCGATCTCTTTTTCCGCGACGACCGAAGCGTCCTTCGGCGTTTCGACGAAGACGTTGCCGGGGACGAGAAACGTGCCGTTCGCTTCGGCGGGTTTGAAGGAGGCGAGCGAGAGTTTCATGCCCGCCTTCGTCTCCGGGTTCTTCGGCGTGATGATCACGGCGTAGTCGCCGGGGGCGAGCGTCTTGTCCTGAAACTTGGCGGGAACGGCGAGCCGCAGGTGCGCAATCGGCCACGTGCGTTTCGCGTAGTACTGACCGTTGCGCGGGTCAACGCCGGTTTCGATGTAGCCGAAGGTCGCCTTGCCCCACGGCAGGTCGAGATAACGCACCTCGACGGCCTGCTTCGTCTCGCCGACATCGACGCTCGTCGTCTTGATCGTCGTCAACTTGCGCTTGTCAACTTTCGTATCCTGCGCCATCGCTTCCTGCGCGGAAGCGTCTCGCACGACGACGAAGAGCGTCACAGCGCCGCCGATCAACAGTCCGGCAGCGAACGCGAAGGCCGCGAGGCGGGTGAGCGCGCGCGGGGTTTTAAGCATCTTCATTTTATTGGACTTCCTTTTCGTCAAAGTTTCTGTGAATGGTTTCCGCCTGGATAGCAGTTGATACGTACATGCCGCCTTCGCAGTTTCAGGGCGGCGCGCTACCGTGTTTCGATTGACTCGACAAACTCATTCACCGCTTTGATGTAACTTTCCGGCGACTCGTCGTAGGCGTGCCCGTGCGTCGCGCCCTCGACGATAAGTTTGCGTTTACCCGCGCTTTGCGCCGCCGCGTAGAGCGGTTCGAGCACGGTGGCCGTCGGCATGCGCACGTCCTTCGTGCCGCCGATGAAGAGGATCGGGCGCGATATTTTCCCCGTCGCCCGCACGAGATCGTAATCCTCCGCCGCGAAGTTCAAACGCCATGAAGTGAACTTTATCAAGAGCGTCGCGAAAGGGAAAGTGGGGAGGCCGATCAGCCCGACGTGGTGGCGCACCGTGTCTGCGAACGACAGGAAACTCGACTCGGCAACGACGCCGAGCAGGTTCTCGTCCTGAATTTCGGAGGCCGCCAGCAGCGTCGCCGCCGCGCCCATCGAGACGCCCATCAGCACGACGCGGTTGCCGGGTTCGCGCGCGCGCACGAACGAGAAGGCCGCCGCCACATCGTGCCGCTCGTCGTAACCGATGGTGGAAAACTCCGCCGCGCTCGCGCCGTGCCGCCTGAGGTCGTAGAGCAGGACGCCGTAGCCCTCGCGCCACAGGGCGAGGCCGCGTTCGAGCATCTCGTAACGCGAGCGAAACAGCCCGTGCGTCAGAACGAACGTCACGCGCTGCTGCCGTTCAGCGTTCGCGGGGAGATACCAGCCGGAGAGTGTGTTGCCATCCGTCGAAACGAAAGAGACGGCTTCAAAGGTCGCGCCGTGCGCGGCGGGCGTGTCGGTGCGGTCGCGCTCGCCGGGTCGCGTCCCCGCCTTCGTGATGGCGAAACTCAAGAGCCACGGCAACCCGAGCGTCAAGATCAAAACGAGCGCGAGCACGACGGCGACGAGCTTTCGCGCGATGCTCCCGGCGCTGAAACGACGACGCGCCCGCCCGTCTTTTTCATCAACCGCGTTGGCGCGCCCGCTCTCTATGTTAGTTATGTTGTCTCTCTTGTCTTCGCTGTCTTTGTTGTCTCCGTTGTTTACGTTGCCTGCGGCGGTGCGTGGTGCGGAGTCGTCGGCTTGTGGTGCGGTGGCGTCGCCGTCAGGTGCGCGTTTTGCGTCGTCGTGCGGGTCTGCGAGTTTGCGCATGCTGAGCGTCGCGCCGAGCGTGAGGGCGGCGCACATCGCGCCGACGCCCGCCAGCCCCCAGCGCGGGTAGAGGCGCGCGCCCGCCGCCACCGCGAGCGCGATGCCGAGTTGCGACGCGCCGTTGCGCAGGGCGACGTAGGTAGCGCGCTCCGAGGCGGCGACGAGTTCGGTGATCAACGCTTGCAGCGGCGCGACGCGCAACGCGGCCAGAAAAGCCGTCGCGCAGATGATCGCCCAGAGCCGCGCGCCCCACGTAAACGTCGGCAGGACGAGCACCAGAAAGATCATCAACGCGCTGCTGATGATGGCGATGCGCCGTTTGCCGTAACGGTCTGCGAGCATGCCGCCGAGCGCGCCGCCCGCGACCGCGCCCGCCCCGGCCAGCGCGTAGATCAACCCGACCTCGCGTGCGCCCGCGCGAAACGCGTCCGAGAGCCACGTGCCGAGATAAGTCGTCAGCCCGACGAGCCCGCCGGAGACGAAGAACGCGCTGATGATGCCGCGTCGCGTCGAGCGCGAACGCATCGCCAGCCGCCACAGCGACACGCGCCCCGTCGCCCCGTCAGCAACTTTCTTCTGTCGCCCTTCAACTCTCTTCTGTCGCCCTTCAACCTGTCGTTCCTGCGCGTCTCCCGTCGCATCGTCTGCCGCGTCGTTCGCCGCTGCGCCGCCCGTCGCCTTGTGCGCGGTCGGCAGTGGAAACTGCCGCACGAGCAGACCCGCGACGGCGACGAGCACCGCCGTTGCCGCGAAGACCACGCGCCAGCCGAAACGCCCCGCGAGCCACGCGCCCACGGGCACGCCGAGCACGGGCGCGAGAAAATACGCGACGGCCACGCCGCTCATCTGTTTGCCGCGCCGCGCGTAGCTCGAAGCGTCCGCGAGCGCGGCGATGACGAGTGCGCTCACAAGGCCGCCCGCGAGTCCGGCCAGCGCGCGCGCCGTCCAGAAGAGGGCGACGTGCGGCGCGAAGGCCGCGAGCGCGTTCGCGGCGACGAAGATTGCCGCCGCCGCCGGTAGCCAGCGCACAGGGTTGACGCGCCCCGCGCTCCGGCCAAGCACGAGCGCGACCGCCGCCGCCGCCAACGCGTAGACCATCACGCTCGCCGCCACGCTCGTCTTCGCGCTGCCGAGTCCGGCGGCGATCTGCGGCGTGATGGCGGCGACAACTTGCGAATCAACCAGCGCGACGAGCATCAACAGGCACGCACAGATCGCGGCGAGACGCGCCGAAGGCTGCGCGGCAGTATCGTCTTCGTAAACAGTCGTTGACATAGAGAGGGAGTTTTATACAGACGTGCAAATGCTTCAACTCTCGGGCACAGAGAAAACGTTTCGGCGGCGCTGTCAACTGTAAATCTTTTCGAGACTTTCACCTCGCCTGAGTCGAGGGGACGGGAAACGGGTTGCCCTTCTTCGGCGTCCGCGCGGCCATCGCTTTGCCCTCGGCGGAAGTCCACGGCTGGCCGTAGAAAAGTCCTTTCGGGGTCGCTTCGGGAACGAGTCTTTTGTCCAGCGGACTACCGCCCGCCGGTATTTCCATGTCAACGATGAACGAGTTGAAGTAGAGGTTGACGTTGCCCTTTTGTTCGGGGTGCATGTCGGGCATCCCGTTCGCGCCGATCTTCCAACGCCACGTCCGCCACACCTCGCCGTTGTTCATCAAACTGCATTCCCAGTTGCCCGGATAATCTTCGAGCGCGAGGCGATTCGTTTCGCGCACCTTGCCCCACGTCAGCGGCGCTTTCAGAGTCACCATGCGGAAACCGATCTCGTCGCGGTATTCCGTCCCGCGTTTGTACTGCGGGGCTAACCTGTCGGTGTAGATAACCTGAAAACTGCGCACAGCCGTGCTCAATGCCTGATCAGCATACGGCATCGGGCCGGGCATCGAAAGTCGTTTCCCGTCAACCGAACAACGCATGTAGCCGTGCGGCAAGTTCATGCCGATGTCGCTCGGCGAGAGACTGAAATTCAGTTCGACCAAGTTCGCGCCCGCACGATCCGGGCGGCTGCTCCAATCGAAATAAGAGGTGTAGTTTCTCGGGCGCAGGAACATAAAACTGACCGGAGCTTCGGCGTGGCGCGGGATGTAATAGTGCGGCGGTCCGTCGCCCGGTGCTTGCCCCGGCTTGACGCGGTTCGCCGTGCGGACCTCCAACTTGTACGTGCGGACGAGTTTCTCTTCGTCCGTGTCGCCGTTCACGGTAAAGACTTGCACGTCGAACGCTCCCGTCTCCTTCGTCGCCGTGTCCTTGCGCCAGCACTCGTTCGTCCACATGTAACTCTCATCTATGTCTTGCGGGCCTGCGTGATATGAATCGGTTTCGCAGCGCGTCGTCGTCACGGCTTTTCCGGCTCGCCCGACGACGAGTTTGATCGCACTCCGGTTCGGGTAGTCGCCGAAAACTCTCACGTGCGATTTCAACACCCAGCCCGTGCTGTAAGGAACGTTGTTCTGGCCGAGCGCCTCTGTGCTGACCGCTTCAAACCATGTGAACCCATCGTCAACAACTCCGGAACGCGCGACGCTCGAAGCCGCATTAGCTCCGACCGGATCAGTTGCAACCGCCTGCCCCCTCTGCCCCCTTCTCCTCGAAGAATCCTGAAAAGTCGTTTTTTCCTTCGACGCGAAAATGCCGGGCGTCGCTGTCTGCCCGACGGCCACGCCCAAATTTGCCAGCATGAGCATGCAAAAAACAGAAAGCGGCTTTCTCATCATTCTTCTCCTCAATGTCAGAGCTTGCGTTTCCGGGCGCTCGTTTCGAGCGACGAACATGTCGAACCGGAGAAACTAAACGAAGTTGCGGGCGCACGACTGAAGAATAGACCGGCGAGGTGTCCGGCATCTTCGCTTGCGCCACACTTCTTGTCAACTTCAACTTTTGTCGAACGCGCGACGCGCGCCCCGCCCGCGTTTGCGCGCCGCGAGAGGTTATACTCAGCAGCCTTATGCGGGATTGAAATTGAGTGTCGCGCCGCAGCAGCACTCACCACCGCAGACACAGTTGAGAGGGAGGGGCACAGAGAAAAACATTTTGAGATTTCAAATTTGAGATCGTCTCTTGCTTTCCTCTGTGCGCACTCCGTGCGCTCTGTGTCTGCGGTGATGAATGATTTACTTGTCTCTACATGAAATCAGCCACCGTTCAAAACGAACACTCCGAAGCGAGTTCCCTCCCGACCATGCGGAGAAACTTTCGCTGGCGTCCCGGCGTGCTGGCGGCCATCGCCATGACGCTGCTCGCCATGCTTCCGCAAGCACATCTCTGGTACACGCGCGGCGGCGACTGGCACGGCGCATACGCCTCGTTCGACGGCGACGAGACAGCCTACGCCGCTTATCTCGCCGCGCTCATCGAAGGCCGCCCGCGCCTGAACGATCCTTACGCCGGGCTTGACGACCGCGCCGGCGCGCCGCTCGCCGAATCGCTCTTCTCGATCCAGTTCGCTCCCGCTTACGCGCTCGCGCCGCCCGCACGCGCGCTCGGCCTCAACGCTTCGACCGTCTTCATCGCGCTCAGCCCCCTAGTCGCCTTCGCCACTACGCTCGCACTCTTCTGGCTGCTCGCGCTCCTGCTCACAGACGCACGGCTCGCGGCCTGCGCGGCGATCATCATCCTGTGCTTCGGCGCGCTCGCGTCGGGACAGGTGAGTCTCGCGCCGCTCCTCAAGCTGCGCGCGTCTCACGCCTACCTGCCGTTCCTGCGTCGCTACGTGCCCGCGCTGCCCTTCCCTTTCCTCTTCATCTTCTGCGCGCTCGTCTGGCGCGCGCTCGTTCACGCATCGCGACGCGCGGCCATCTCATACGCCGTCGCGGCTGGCGCAACGTTCGCCCTGCTCGTCTACTCCTATTTTTATCTCTGGACGACCGCCGCCGCGTGGCTCGCCTGCCTCGCCCTGCTCCGCCTCGCCGCACGACGGAGCGACGACGTAACGCACGCCGCAAAAGTTTTTCTGACAACGGCTGCACTCGCCTGCCTGTCGCTCGTGCCGTACGCCGTGTTGCTCGCGCGCCGCGCCGCGACGATGGACCGGGTGCAGGTCTTGAAGCTCACGCACGCGCCCGATCTTTTTCGCGCGCCGGAGATCATCGCGCTCGTCGCGCTCGTCGTGCTCGGCGCGGGCGTGTGGCGCAAACGACTCGAAGCGCGCGGCGCGACGTTTCTCTTCGCGGCGTCATTCGCGCTCACGCCGTTCGTCGTCTTTAACCAACAACTCGTCACGGGGCGTTCGCTGCAACCCGTTCATTATGCGGACTACGTCTTGAATTATCTCGCGCTACTCGCGCTCACACTCTCCGTCGCGCTCTCTATCCGACCGCAAGACGAGAGCGACGCGTCGCCGGATCGCTCTCCGTCGGCGACGCCCAATCGTCCGTCTGTCTTGCGCCGCTTGCCCGCGCGCGCGTTCTTCTGCGTCGCGCTCGCAGCCTACGGTTGGGCTGCATTCGAGTTGGCCGCGACGACGCGCCGGTTCGTGCCGGTCAACCGGGCGCGCGACGAACAGGCGGGCGTCGCTTCGCGTCTGGCGGAGATGGCGCGCGCAGAAGACTCGGACACAACGACGCGCCCGGACGCAACTGGTCCGGCGCGAGCGGACGCGGGCAAACCGTCGAGCGCGCGTCCCGTCGTCCTCGCGACGAGTTTCATGCTGGCCGACAATTTGCCCTCCGGCGCGCCGCAGGCGGCAGTCCTCTGGTCGCCGCATATGCACGTCAATTCCGGACTCACGGCGGACGAACACAGGGAGCGCATGTATCAATTTTTTTATTACACGGGCGTCGCGCCGGAAAACTTCCGCGCTTACCTCGACTCGAACCCGCTTCTCGTCTACATGCTCTTCGGCGCGGAGCGCGTGCTGCCGCGCCTGACAACCGAACCCGCGCCGCTCACCGCCGAAGAGATCAATCGAGAGGGGCGCGCTTACGCCGTTTACGTCGCCGCGTTCACACGCGAACAGGCCGCGCGCCCCGCGCTCTCCTTCGTCGTCACATCTTCGGGACGCCCGCACGATCTCTCGCAACTCGACCGCTGGTACGAGCGCGACGCGGGCGAGCGCGCCGGACCTTACACGATTCACCGCGTGCGCCTGCGCCCTTGAAGGCTTGCCGGATGCGATCTCGAAAACTTAGTATCAGGCGTTCTTCCAAGCCGTCCGCCGTCATGCGCCGGAAACAACCGTTCGCCGTCTTCTATGTCCAATTCGCTTGAACGCGTAACGCCCCTTCGCTGGCGTTGGGGCTGGCTCGCCGCGCTGGCCTTGATGTCGCTTTCGCTCTTCCCGCAGGCGCACCTCTGCTACAAACGCGGGGGCGACTGGCAAGGCTCGTTCGCGCATTTCTACAGCGACGAACCAGCTTACGCCGCCTACGTCAACGCGCTGATTGACGGTCGCCCGCGCCGCAACGATCCCTACACCGGGCGCGACGACCGCGCCGACGCGCCGCTCGCCGAATCGCTTTTCTCGATCCAGTTTGTGCCCGCCTACATGCTCTCGATCCCGGCGCGCGCGCTCGGCCTCGACACCTCGACGATGTTCATTCTGCTCATGCCTTTGATCGCCGGAGGAAGCGCGCTCGCGATCTTCTGGCTACTCTCGATGCTGACGCGCGACGAACGCATCGCCGCCGCCGGAGTCCCCTTCGTGCTCTGCCTCGGCATCCTCGTCGCCGGTCAGGGTTTGGTCTTGAATTTGTTGGGGCAACAAACCGCCTACGTCTTCCTGCCCTTCCTGCGTCGCTACGTGCCGGGCGTGCCCTTCGTCTTCTTCTTTTTCTTCTGCGGCTTTGCGTGGCGCGCGCTCACCTCAGACGCGCGCCGCACGCGCCTCCTGTCCGCGCTCGCGGCGGGCGTGCTGTTCGCGCTCATGGTCTATTCCTACTTTTATCATTGGACGACCGCCGCCGCGCTCGCCGGTTGCCTCGCGCTGCTCTGGCTAACCTTACGCCCCGCCAGTTGGCGACGCACCATCGAACCCTTCGCGCTCATGTGCCTGTGCGCCGTCGCCTCGCTCGTGCCCTACTTTCTACTGCTCTCGCGCCGCGCGCCGACGATGGACACGGTGCAGGCTCTGACCTATTCGCGCGCCCCCGATCTCTGGCGCGGCGTCATCCTGCTCGACGCGCTCGTGCTCCTTGCGCTCGCGTTCGGCGTCCGGCGACGTTGGCTGAACCTGCGCAGCCCCGCCGTTCTCTTCAACGCCGCGCTCGCGCTCTGCGTGCTCGTCGTCTTCAATCAACAGATCATCACGGGGCGTTCGCTCCAGCCGATGCATTACGAGCAATACATCGGCAACTACGTCGCGCTTCTGGCGACCGCGCTCGCGGCGGGCTTGCTCTGGCAGGGACGAAAAACTTTTAAGGTCGCAGGCGACTCAGGCGGCGACACCGAGGGCGCGACCGTGACGGCGATCAGGCGATTGATCCCGCATCGCGTCTGGTTGCCCGTCGCGCTCGGCGCGCTGCTGTGGGGCGCGGGCGAGACTCTGATCATCACGAGACGCGGCTCGGCGGGAAATGGGTTGAAAGACGAATGGGCGGCGGTCGCGCTGCGTCTGAAGGAGCGGGCGAAGAGCGAGCAGACAGACCCGCACCCGGTCGTCTTCAACCCGAGCGTCTACCGCATCGACAACCTCCCGACCTACGCGCCGCTCTCCACCGTCTGGGCACCGCACATGTTCGTCTTCTCCAGCGTCTCCGTGACGGAAAACAAGGAACGCTTTTTCAAGTATCTCTACTACTCCGGCGTCGCGGCGAACGACTTCGAAACCATCTACCGCCAGCAGGGCTTCATCTATTTCGCCATCTTCGGCTGGGAGCGCGCCAACCCGCGCCTGACCGTCAACTACCGCCCCATCACGCAGGCCGAAATCGACGCCGAGAAGAACAACTACGCAAACTTTTACGCCGCCTTCGACCGCGACCACGCCGCCGCGCCCCTCGTCGCCTACGTCGTCGCGCAGGCCGATCAGCCGTTCAACCTCGCGCCCATCGACCGTTGGTACGAACGCGACGCGGGCGAGCGCATCGGACGCCACATCGTCTACCGCGTTCGCTTGCGCGACCGGAGCGCGCCTGACGCGCCCCTTGCGCCGCCGCCCGCGTTGAAACAAAGCAGGACATTTGACAAATGACCGACAAAAATTTCGCGTAGTATCCTCCAGCAGAAGGAGATAATTTTTATGTCAACCAGAACTAAAGCCGAAGCACAACCGATGCCCATCAACATCGGCATCGAGGAACAGGACAGGCGCGAGATCGCCGAAGGTTTGTCGCGCCTGCTCGCCGATACTTTTACGCTCTACTTAAAGACGCACAACTTTCACTGGAACGTCACGGGGCCGATGTTCCAAACGCTCCACCTGATGTTCGAGGAGCAATACAACGAACTCTGGACGGCCAACGACCTGATCGCCGAACGCATCCGCGCGCTCGGCGTCTTCGCGCCCGCCACCTACAAGGAGTTCGCGCGCCTCACCTCCATCGCGGAGGAGGACGGCGTGCCCGCCGCGACGCAGATGGTGCGCCAACTCGTCGAAGGCCACGAAACCGCCGCGCGCACCGCGCGTTCCGTCATCACCATCGCCGAGAACGCCAGCGACGCGCCGACCGCCGACCTGCTCACCGAGCGTCTGCAAGTCCACCAGAAAACCGCGTGGATGCTCCGCAGCCTGCTCGCCGAGGAGCGTCCGAACGTCGCCGCCAACGCGCAGGGCGCATAAACGCGCACGACGATAACAGTCGCGCTAAAACTTCAACGCCGTCTCTCTCGCTCGTGAGCGAGAGAGACGGCGTTGAAGTTTTATAGCCGTTTGCAAATGGATGTGACCCGCACGCCATTACTGTAGGGGCAGGGCTAGTCCCTGCCCGTGTGGTGACGTAACGGAGCGGGCAGGGACAAGCCAATTTTCCCGGTTACACTCAAGTGCAACCAGCTATAGCGTGATGCGCCGCTATTGCTCCGGCTCAGTGTCGCCGCTGTTAGCGTCCGCCAGTTTGCTCACCGTCTCCAGCGTGTCGATTTCGTCAACGCTCTTGTCGTCGCGCAGGCGCAGGATGCGGGGGAAGCGGAGCGCGTAGCCGCTCTTGTGCCGCTTCGAGGCTTGCACGCGGTCGAAGGTAACTTCGAGGATGATGCGGGGTTCGACCGTGCGCACGCGCCCGTGTGCAAATTCCTGAATGGTGTGTGCGCGGAACCATTCGGTCAGTTCCGCGAGTTCGACGTCGGTCAAACCGGAATAGGCTTTGCCGACGTTCAGCAGTTCGGCGTCATCAGCCGAACGCCTGACGGCGAAGGTGTAATCCGACAAGAGATTGCGCCGCTTGCCGTGGCCGACTTCGACCGCCGTGACGACGACATCGAGCGTGGCGAGCGCGCGTTTCAACTTCAACCACTCGCGCCCGCGCTTGCCGGGCTTGTAAGACGAGCGCGGGTCTTTGATCATCAAGCCCTCGTTGCCGCGCCCGCGCGCCGCGTCGAACTCTGCGTCGAGCAACGCGACATCGCTCATGCGCTTCGCCTCGGAGAGCCGGAGCGTCGCCGTCTCGCTCGCGCGCGAATCGTTGTTCGTCACGAGACTTTCGAGCGCGCCGCGACGCACGGCGAGAGGTTCGTCAAACATCACGCGCCCCGACGCGTAGAGCAGATCGTAGGCGATGAAGACGACGGGCGTTGAGGCGAGCAGTTCGTCGCCGACGGTCTTGCGCCCCAGACGCTTCTGCAATTCGGCGAAAGGCAAAATCTCCGCGCCGCGCGCGGGCACGATCTCGCCGTCCATGATGGCATCGGTCTTGAGGGCAGAGAGCGGCGCGACGAGTTCGGGGAAGCGGTGCGTCACCTCGTCGAGCGTGCGCGTGTAGAGCGCGACGCGCCCGCCGTCCACGTGCGCCTGCGCGCGGATGCCGTCGAATTTGTCTTCGACGTAGAACTCCGCAGGCATCGTGCGCGCGATGTCGGCGAGGTCTTCGCCCGCCGTGGCGAGCATGAACTTGATAGGGTGGAAGAGTCGCATCGAGACGCCTGCGAGTTCGTCGCGGCGCGCGCGCACGGCAGTCTCGCCGATGTCGCCCGTGAGCATATTGACGCGCGCCACGTCGGCCAGTCGCCGCTCAAAGGCGCGTGCGAGCGCGTCCTCGACCAAGCCCTCTTTCAGACCGATGCGCAGGTCGCCGACGAGCAACTTGACGAGATACTTCGCTTCGAGCGCGGTCGCACGCGCAAACGCACCGGCGAGCATCGTCCGTTTGTTTTTCGTGCCGCGCGTGTCGCTCAACGCGGCGATGAGACTCTCGACGGCGGCGAGCGTAAATGCCGTTTGATTAACTTCGTCGCGCCCGGCTTCGCGAAACGCTTCGTAGGCGACCTCGCCGGAGTCGCCGAGGCGCACGTAGCGCGGGCGCAAATTCTCCGTGTCGAAGCCGGTCACGTCCGAGAGCACATCGCGCAAAAGATTCGTGCCGACGTTGGTCGTGCGCGCGTCGTTCAGGGCGAACTGGTGTCCGGCGAAGTAGCGTGCGGCGCGCACGAGGTCGGCGTCGTCGAGCGTGTGGAAGTATGCGCCGAGCAACGCGGCCTTCTCAAGTTTCTTCGTCGTCGCCGCGACCGCTTCGGCGGTCCGCGCGAAACTTGCGAGCGCGCCGCCCGCGTCATCGCCCGGCGAACTTTCAGGCGCAACCGGCGGCGGCTGCTCCGTTTTCGGCTTCTTCGTGCGTGGCATGGCGTCAGGTTCTCATCAACTCCGCAGGCACGCGCACGGCTTCGTGTTCTTCGGGCGCGCCGAAAAGTTCCGGGTGGATGATGCGCGCGAGAATTTCCGCGCCGCCGACGACGCGCGGGCCGGGGCGACTAAAATAGGCCGTCGCGTGCACCGCCCACACTTCGCCGCGCGCCACCGCCGGAAGTTCCTGCCAGCCCGCGGGGAAACGCGCCCCTTCGAGCGCGCCGAGCGTGTCTTCTTTGTAATAGCCGCACGGCGCGAGCACGATCACTTCGGGCGCGTAGGCGCGAATCGCTTCGGGGGTCGTGGTGGTGGAAGGTTGCCCCGCGTGGCCGAAGGCGTGGTCGCCACCGGCGAGCGCGATCTGTTCGGGGACCCAGTGGCCGGGCGCGTAGGGCGGCTCAAGCCATTCGAGCACGAAGGTGCGCGGGCGCGTCTCAACTTCGGGCAGGGCGAGCGCGAGCGCGTCGAGACGCGTGGCGAGTTCGCCGACCAAGACTTCGGCCTCGGCTTCTCTTCCCGTCAGGCTGCCGACGGTGCGAATGTTCGAGAAGATGTCGGCGATGGTGTTCGGTTCGAGCGAGACGACGCGCACGTCCGTCTCGAAGAGGCGCGCGGCCTGCTCGACCCTTTTGTAACTGACGGCGCACACGTCGCAGAGTTCCTGCGTGATGATGAGATCGGGTTCGAGCGCGCGCAAGGCTGCTTCGTCGAGGTCGTAGATCGAGCCGTGGCCGTCGAGTTGGGAGCGGACGGCGTGGTCGATCTCCGCGCTCGTCATCGTCTGGTGCGAGATGCGGATGGCGGTGAGTTGCGGCTTGCCGACGACCGCCGCCGGATAGTCGCATTCGTGCGTGACGCCGACGAGGGCGTCTTCGAGTCCGAGCGCGCAGACGATCTCCGTGGCCGAGGGCAGCAGCGAGACGATGCGCGGCGTGTGCGGTGTGCTCATCAAAAAATTATCTTTCCATGTAAAGTTAGTTTCGCCGAGAGGTTCGCGCCTGAACGCCGCCTCTGTCAAGTTTCACGCTCGCGGCTTTTCCCTTTGCCCGCGTCTCGCGCTACAATCTCGCGTCTGCCAGCTTTACCAAAAACGACCAGCAAGGGGGTAGGTATTACGATGCGAGACAAACCGACGAACCTACCGGCGTCGCAGCCGGGCGGCGAACCGCTGAAACCGTTCACGCAGGCGGTTCTCGAACGACGCGCCACCAGCCAGTTTACGCCCGACGAAGTGCCGGAAGAGACTTTGAACGCGATCCTGCAACTCGGGCTGCAAGCTCCTTCGGGCTACAATCTCCAGCCGTGGCGTTTCATCGTCGTGCGCGAAGAGGAGAATCGCAAGCGTCTGCAAGCGGCGGCATTCAATCAGGCGAAGGTCGGGCAAGCGCCCGTCGTGATCATCGCCGTCGGGATGAAAGAGGAGTGGAAGCAGACGGCGGACGAGGTGTTTCGCGAGGGCGCAGAGCGCGGCGCGGGCAGCCTCGACACGGTGGAGCAGTACAAGCAAGGCGCGATTCAGTTTGTCTCCAGCATGCCGCCGGACGTATGGGTCAACCGCCACACGATGATCGCCTTCACGACCCTGATGTACGCGGCGGAAGTCTACGGTTTCGACACCGCGCCGATGGAGGGCTTCAACGCGGCGGCGGTCAAAAGCGAGTTTGGCCTGCCCGACGAGGCCGAAGTGGTCGCGCTCTTAGCCATCGGGCGCGCAGAGCCGCCGGACAAAGCCTACCCCGGTCGCTTCCCGCTCGAACGCGTCGTCTACAGCGAGCGTTTCGGCGAAGCGTGGAAAAGCAACGATAAATGATGAACGATGAACGATGAAGCACAATGCTTTTGCCTTTAGTTCATCGTCACGCGTTTATTATTTGTTTTTGGAGTTGAGTTATGACGGAACAGCAAGAGGCGCGTTTCGGCGGGGTGGTGGATCACATCGCGGTGCGTTGCGAGGATTTGGGGCGGGACGTGCGCGAGTATGAGCGCATCGGGTTTCGCGTGGAGACGATGTACGAGGATTGGGCTATGATGCGCGACGGGCGCGGCTTCGGCGTCGCGCTCCTGCCGCCCGACTCGAAGCACCCGCCGCATCTGGGCTTGCGCGTCGAGACGCGCGAAGAACTCGAACAGGCCGCCGCACGCGAAGGCCGCCCGCTCAAAGAGCACCGCGATCGCACCGTCTCCTTCTACACGAAAGGCGTCGGCGGGCAGGTTATCGAAGTCATCTACTACCCGCCGGATTACAAGGGATAGTTTCAGGTTTCAAGTTTCAGGTTTCAGGACTGAGAGGTCTTCGTTCTTTAACCTGAAACCTGAAACTTGAAACCCATTGCTGAAACTTGAGACTTAAAGCCTGAACCCTGAAACTCGAAATTATGGTTTTATTATTCCTCGAATCGCTCGGCACGACGGAGTTGCTCATGATTCTGGTGGTCGCACTCCTCTTGTTCGGGCCGCGTAAGTTACCGCAGATGGCACGGTCGCTCAGCAAGAGCTTGGGCGAGTTCAAGCGCGCGGGCGACGATTTCAAACGGACGTGGGAGCGCGAGGTGGCTTTGGAGGGCGTCGAGCGCGAGGCCGCCATTGACCGCGTGATGGTCGCCGATACGCCCGCCGGAGAGGCGCAGGCGATTCCGGCGGGCGAGCAGACCGCGCCGCCCGCTCGTGATATTACCGAAGCCGCGTTCGCTCCCGTGCAGGGCGCGAACGTCGCGCGCGGCGCACATGCGACGACGACTGACGCCGCCACCCTGACGGAAGAGACGGCGGCGCAACAACAGCCTGCGCGCAAGACCGATTGGTTATAGAGCCACCCGTCAATGAAGCCCACCCGAAAGCGAATGGCATCCACACTCTTAGAATCAGGCGACACGGACAGCGACGAGAAAGAGTCGCGGCTCGGCGGCCAGATGTCTTTTCTGGATCATCTGGACGAACTGCGCCGCCGCCTCGTCCGCTCGGTCATCTTCGTCTTCGTCGCGTTCATGGCCTGCTGGTTCGTCTCCGACTACATCTACAACTTTCTCGCGCGCCCCGTGCGCGTCGCGCTCGCCGACGCGCAGCGACGCCAACTCCCGCTCGGCGGCATCACCGGCAACGAGGCCGCGCTCCCGCTCAGTTCCGCTCAGGAGAACGACGTTGGCCGCTACGTCTTCGCGGAAACGACGAAACTCGGCGCAAGCGTGATCCCGGTCGGCGCGGCGGTTGCGGCGCGTGTCGCCCGCGACGCGCAGGGTCAACTCGGTCTGTTTACGGATGAACCGCTCTATGCCGGGGGCACGATCATCCCGAAGGGCGTGCGCCTGCCCTTCGAGTTGAACCCGCAGGCCGACGCGCTGCCCGGTATAGACGACCGCCTCGTCGTCAACACCGCGCTCGAACCCTTCTCGCTCTACGTGAAAGTTTCGCTCTACGCGGCGGTGTGCCTGTCCGTGCCGTTCCTGCTGTGGCAAATCTGGGCGTTCGTCGCGCCCGGCCTCTACCCGCACGAACGCGGCTACGCCGTGCCCTTCGTCATCCTCGCTTCGCTCTTCTTCGTCGCCGGCGCGGCCTTCGCCTACTACATCATCTTCCCCCCGGCGGCGCACTACTTGCTCGGACTCGGACAGGACTTTCGCCTGCTGCTCAAGGCCGACGACTATTTCGACTTCATCATCTTCATCATGCTCGGCATGGGACTCGTCTTCCAGATGCCCGCCGTCACCTACATTCTCGCGCGCATCGGCCTCGTCACGGCGTGGCTGCTCGTGCGCGTCTGGAAGACCGCGCTCGTCGTCATCCTCGTCGCGGCGGCACTCATCTCGCCCACGAGCGACGTGCTGAACATGATGCTCTTCGCCGCGCCGATGATCGTCCTCTACATCATCTCCATCTTCGTCGCGTGGATTTTTGGCCGCGCTCGCACAAAAACGGCGGAAGCCGCAGGTTAGCGGTCGCAAGTCGAAGGTCAAAAGTCAGAGGTCAGAGAAAGTACGAAAGGAGTTTCACTAACCCCTGATCTCTCACCTCCGACCTCTGTTTTTTCCCCTTTCAGGCAACTTTTCGCCGCCTGTGGCGCATCTTGACCTAGTCCAACCGAGGCTCTACAATCGCATCCAGAAAGTTTGGCGATGCTCAGCGGTCAGACCCCGGTTGGAAGGGCGGTGTTGACCTTTCGGCGTCGCCGTTTTCGTGACTTCCGGTCGAAATCTATCAAAGGGTTTTCTTTCACACTCGCACGCGCCCGTCGGCCAGTTCGCCCCGGCGCGATTCGCGAAACTAAAGTTTACGGTTGAATACGCAACAGGAGTAGTAAAACGATGGCTCGTACCCTTAGTCTACGAAGCATGCTCATTCTCGCTCTCTTCAGCTTCGCGCTCGCCGCCCCCGTCGCCTTCGCGCAAAAGGACAAAAAGAAAAACTCCGACTCGCAGGACGTGTTGGAACGCCCGCGCAAGCAGAAGGAAGAGGTCAAGAAGATTTACCGCGAGTGGCCGGATAAGGAC
>Ga0307513_10001312_pt1 | contig 35950 bp, 30 predicted proteins | sample 15_EM_MG_FD_202174 | JGI IMG/M metagenome (GOLD analysis project Ga0307513, IMG submission 202174) | Populus trichocarpa ectomycorrhiza microbial communities from riparian zone in the Pacific Northwest, United States - 15_EM | ecosystem: Host-associated > Plants > Roots > Unclassified | place... | reverse complement strand
CGTAGAAGAGCGGGGGCGAGCATGGAAGGTCTGGGGGCCGGCATGGAAGCAGCTGTATGCTTGGAAGAACGTGGATCAGTATGACGATCGATGGGAGGATTGGACTCGGTGGGCGGAAGGAAGATATTGTTGTTTTTCCTATATACTCCTGTCTTCGCCGTTAGTTATGTTAGTTAGTTGAGTCAGTGAGCATCGTGAGTGTGAGTGTGTTGCAGAAGAGAAAGATTTTCCCCCACTTCTGTGTTGTGCGATCTATCTAGTATTGCCTTGCCTTGGCGTTTGTTTCGTTTCATCGCCTATCACTCGCCGTTTTATCGCCGCCGTTATTCGCCGTTCAACCATAGCCAATTTGTAAAAATTTACTCATAGTCGTTGCAACCAGATTTGCCATGCATGACATTATCCTATTTGTAACTTGAATATTGTCCTGTCAGACACTTTATTGCTCATTGGGCAACTTCAAGTTACTAAGAGCCACTGGAGAGGTTGAACATGGAGGTGGATAAACTTGGTAATGACTTGAGCTAAAGAAGTTGGCCAGCAGATGGCAGGAGTCAGTGTCAGGCATGACAATTTGGATTCACAGATGAATTCCTGTTTTGAAAAGCTGGACTCCGGGTTAGGCCAGCAGCTAGATAAGTGCAACACTGGGTTTCACAAGATCAATAGTCAACTTGGAAAGGGTGAGAGTTGTGTAGAGAAGATGGAAGTTAAACTTATTGAAGTTCAAACAGTATGTTCTGAATTCTTGTCTATCCATTTTCTCCTTAAAGTTGCAGCTTACTTGGTTGAACATCACCTATCCCTATCTCTGCTTTCCTCTGTTCCAGTGTGCTTAGGTAACTTTACTAATTTATGATAAGCCCCAGGACAAGCAAGAGGTAATTGAAATTGTGGGTCGTCTGATGTTAGTCCAGGTATGGTTTTCACATCCTACACAATTTACAATATAGGTTACTAGCATTTGGCTGCAACTGGCCTCAAACTGGGATATGATTAGTATGCAACTTGGAGAAAAAACTAAAATAATTATGGGAGGGAGTGAGTGAACCATGCAGGATAGTCCAGGCCTCCATAGTCCTGGGGGGTTTTTTTTATTATAAAAAATATTTTAATATAAATTAATGGCTAAGAGGGGAATTTTTTGTGAGAGTTGAACAAGTGACCCAATCTGCGTAGTATCGTAGAACCATGCCGAACAAAACCGAGCCGAGTGGGCTCTATTCTAGTGTATTCTTCATGTGCATAATATTATAACGTATCTCGCGTGCCAAAGAGCCTGTAAATAAATAAAAAGGAAAGACATAATGCCCCTCCCACCCCAAATGGCAAGGAGGCCTATTCCTAGTGCCTGTAATAGGGTCTCTATTTGCTGAGATATCACCATCAAGCGGCATACTTCAGAATCATAGGTTATCACTCCTGATATATATTAGTATCGCTAGGTGAAAGTCCTGGCCTACTATTCCAACAGAATACGGAAACTCTGGCATTTCCTAGTGCTAAACCGTGCCAACATTTGCATATAATTTGGGAGCGGGCAAGTCGATCGGGTCAGCTTTGAATGTATCGGAAATCGGAAATTCGGTGCGCAACTCACTATGGGCAAAGCATTATACGGCGGCTAGCTAGTACCTATGGGGAATTGTCGTTGCTCGGGGTCTTGAGCGGGGCCCTGCTGCCTACAATAAACCCTACAAGTACAAGCCCCCCAACACTCCCCCCAAATTTCCAGGGTCGGTTTGGGAACGAGACCATCTTTTGCCCTTAATCAGCCGACACTGATTTCCGAGTGACATACCGACGTACGCCACGCTCAATGCTTGCCGGTTCCAAGAGTATCCTGAAAGTTGGCGTTTCCTAGGCGTACCGGCGGATCGTGCTAATATTTCCGGGTGCTTCTGTCGGCGTGTGGGGTTACACAATCTCCGGCCTCCTACCGGGCCGAGATTAGCCTGGTTTTTTCTTGTTCTCCCATGCTCTGTAGCGATATCACTACCGGTATCCAGCCACATTAACAAGCGACGACAAAGTCAGGTATTCGAGAAATCTTGGCAGGGGGAGCACTGCAAGTGGCACCAGAAGTGGCACCAGAATGATTCTATTTCTCTAGGCACGAAAAATACGCATGCACACAATTGGGTAAATTCTTTTTCACAGTTTATATATATGTTTTTATATTTTCTCTCTGTTCTTGGGAGAGATTAGTCCCACCGGCCGGCTCGGGGGTGGCTTCGATTGGCTGTGGCGGCGGGAGATGGGTTACGTTACTGATAGATTATGATAGCATGTGTGCGCGATGGTGAGAAGCAGAATCAATTTTCAGCAAACCAGTCCTCGAGTTCTGAAACCCGGGGAAGAAATCCCGTTACATCTGAACAAGCACTTTTCCTGTACAACTATCTAGGCCGGTAGAGGGGGGTTTTTTTTTTGTTAAATCCCTGAATTTATTTGTAAAATACGGGAAAATCCCGGCAAGCACCCTAAAGTATGGCCTAGAAAACCCAAGGCCGGTAGAGGGTCATGTGCCCTAATATATATCCCCGCAGTCACGGGTAGCACTGCGAGGTCCAGCGCAACGACGGTGGCTAGGCTCATGGAGAAGGGCGGCCCCAGGCGTAGAATCCGTCCAGCGAGATCGAGGAGCTTTGTTCAGGCTCGGCGGGGGTAGACAAAATGTCCTGGCCCAAGGTCCACACGTTAGCAAAGCAAACCGAAACGAGGAATATACAGAGAAATAAAGATAACAATCAAGTAACAGGGGTTTTCCATCTGGATAAGCATGTGGACAAGACGAGGCGGACTTGGTTCCGATTATCTGGAGGATAAAGTTTGGGAGATATCACAACCCGTACTGCTCTTCTGGAGCCTTCTTTTCGGAGCCCGACAGAACTTGCATACATACTAATGAATTTGCGGAATTCTAATAAGCTTCATCAGCTATACCGGCACTTTAATTATTTAAAAGATTGAGTAATTGCGAATGGCCAAGGGGAGGGTATTAAGTCAACGGCATTGTCCAAATAGTTGGAATAGCCCCTTTGCGGCTTGCCTGTGATTGTTGAGGTCATCTGGTTGCAGGACACTCATGCATCTTCGAGGGCGTTACCGCTTTTAAGGTTTTCTCCCAAGAGAACCAGTGAGTCCTTTGTAATTTAGTTACTGACAGGGTAGGAACATGTAGACTTACGATCCTGAAGGCATGTCTCACGAACCGATTTGAGGGGCGACGGAGGCTTTCAAAGACTTGTGAAAAGTTCTCCGAACCAACATGATTAAAGACCAGCAGCTCAGGACTACGGGCTTTTATAGGTTTGGCAATTATTGTAAATGATTTGACGCTATAATGCAGTGGAAGGTTGGTTGAGTGAGTGAAAGAGAGTATAGAGTTGGAGGTCGCTTCCGCCTTGTCTTGTTTGATATTTGGTCATTGCGTGTGAAGGTCATGTGGCTAGTAGGGGGCTGACGCTTGCGTGATTGGACCCAAAGTGTTTGACCTCTCATTGGAAGTAATAGTATAGAGGCTGTGGGCGTGAATGGTTGGCTATTATTATTTATATGATTTGTATCATACTCTTGGTTTTTCTAGAGGGGTTGGGTTCAGTACTTCTCGTTCGAGACAGCTCGATCACTAATTCGTTTTCTCTGGGGGTTTTATGACCAACCATTGATGTTTACCACCGGTGTGGGGGCCCTAAGGGTTGCAAAGGAAGGGCTTCAGACCCGAGCGGAGCAGAACTTGAGTGAGGCGAGTGAACGTTGAATGTGGCCAAGGGCAAGCAATATCAGCTAAACAACTTTTGCAGGTCTCATGTGAGCCACAGGGCTGTTGGGTACGCTCTGATCTAAGGAGCGAAACCTGACTCCGAGAGGCTCTTTACGGCCTCAAGCCATCGCTTTTGAGTGTCTTGGAGTATCATCCACTAGTCAGTCGAGTGATATGATGTGCAGGGGAAAGCGACGGCTGCGGCTGTTGTAGTTGATAAATTTAGCCCAAGGTTTGACTGGCTGGAGAATAATGGCTTAAGTAAGTCTTTGATCGGCTAAGCCCGACTTAAATCATGATTTGGATTTGGATTTCCATCCTTCCTTGTGAGTTGTAGAGCTCGACGAAGAGTCTTTATTTCAATCGGGTTTTCGAGGGGTTGAAGAGTTTCGTTCGTAGATGGGCTCTGGTCTGGTGGCTTGCATTTTGGACGGGGACGGTTCGTTGGATCACGACCGACCCCTGCCTGCTGACAGCTCCCATCCGACATTATTCATGCCACATGGTTCAGTCGCGTGCAGCGGGCTGAGGAGGAGGGGGAAGGAACCATCGTAGCTAAAGTGGTAGAGAGAATATATTGCGCCCACCATGGCTTGTGTTTGCGATCTTCATCCGATCGTGATCAGAATGTGCTCTTCGTAGGGCTTTTTTTGGTATGGTTTGGTGCCTGTGAACATGTCGCCAATTAAGCTGATGGCCAAAGGATAACTGCTGGATAATTAATACGATGGATACGGGACGGCTACCGGCATGGTCAAGCCACTCTGGAGCTCGACGTCCCTCGATCTTCGTGTGCTTGTATACCATCGGTGTGTATCTACAAGGGTTTGGATACTGCGTACGAGTAATTCCTCTATCGACCGTCGTCCTCTAACTTGTAGTTTGGAGTTTTGCATATTTGGTAGTCAAGCCGGGGGCTCGTGCTCGAGCAGAGCGATCAACATGCCTACCGGACTTACTCGACCAACCGGTGGAAAGGTCTATATGATGGATATGAATTCTATAGGCCATGGCATGGTAGAGTACTAGTACCAGTACTCTTGTGCATGCAGATTCACGGTCCACTGTACGGCAAGTGCGGTGCGCCTGTGATCAGTGATCAGGCCGGAATCACCTTTGGGCTGTCAATAATCTGTACAGACACCGGTACTGTGCTCGAGGGATAGGTGGTGCATAGCATAGAGAGGCATCAGCCACTTCCCCTCCCTCCCGTGGGTATGGATTTATTTCTTCTTGATGCTATTCCCACATTTACCCAAAGGTTGGGTTTAAATTGTGAGACATGCTTCACTCGAGTTATGCCTGTTATGATTTGCTAAGCTTTCCGGGCCCACCGTCATGTAAGTATTTAATACTATGTAGCCGTGATTTCTCCCGTTGGCCCTCGCTCAGCTTTGTGGACCTCGCTTGCCCAAGTGTTTCTCCCGGTCAGACGGAATGAAAGGAATCTGAGCTTCTCTCCGTCATACATTTTCCCTCCATCCCACGGACCATACTCTGGTACATTCTATCTTCTTTTGAGACTCGGCCCTCCTTTCACTCATTTGAGTTTCCAGCTCTTCAACTACCCCATTCTTTTCATCCAAAACATCTCGTTTTTGACCCTTACACTATTTTCGTTTAGGGAGTGCAGAAATTCATCGCCCCACCATCCCAGTCAGCCAGAGGTCGTCAACTCCCTTCCTGCACCTGCTTGCTGTGTGTTTTCGAGGTACACGCCCCGAACCGCTTTAGGGGCTTACGAGGAAGGAAGGGAGGCTGAAAAGTCACTTTGCACAACAATCATCACACTCACAAGGACTGTCGCGACAACTCCTTCATCTACCACTTGATCTCCCCCATTCCTTGGAATCGCTCCCTAGGGGATTACACCACATCGCCTACGGAATACAATATCCTAACGAAACGAAGCGACACCACCGACACTGCTATCAGGAAGCCATTGCTCTGCTGGTTAACCCATCAGCTTTTTCTATTTCTCTTTTCTATACGTTCACAGCATGCCTGGTTTTGCGGATTCCTTTTGGTCGGGCGACTACGCTGGTGGTTAGTTGGGTGGTCCTTTTGTCGGACTCAGCCCCTCTCTTCTTCCCTTCCGGATCCCCCTTCCCTCTTGGAGACATCCCACCATCTTCAGATGTGCTGACTTTGAGCGAAATAGGGCTTGGAGTTCTTTTCGGAAAACTCCAACAGGGTGTGATAGAGAACCAGCAAATTTTGCAAATCTCCAAGTTACGGGCTGATGCGGAGGATGCGTATGGACAAAGACTTGCTACTATTCCCGCAGGAGCTGAGAAGCCGGGCGGATTTGGCAGGGATGATGGCGCTAGTGTGCGAAAGGTATTGTTTGTCTTTATTTTAATTCTGTGTTCGTTACTTGCGATGGGGGGTGGACTGGGTTCTGACGAGTGTGGTGGGGCTATCTTAGGCATTCGATGGGTTGAAGAAGGAAATGGATGATGTGAGTTACCACACTACCTTACCTACCCACTCTAGATGAAACTTATCAGTTCTTTATCAGGCCGGAAAAAATCACCGCAAAGTCGCAGACAATATTCGCCAACTCGTCATCAGCCCCTTTTCCAAGTGGTGCGAAGCCCATGAGGAACGCATCCTCAATTCCCACGATGATTTACAGGGCCAAATTAGGAACCACGATAGACAGGCGGAAGTTGTGAAGAAGCTTCGATCCCACTATTTTAACAAGTGTCGTCTTGTTGAGGACTTGGAGGAAGAGACTAAATTCATCCAAGTACCAGCGCCGGGAACCCCGTCCTCTGCTACGACACCAGGGCCAGTTGCGACTGTCGCCCCTGAAATCAAGTTACCAGAACCCGAAGATCCAGAAGATGACGAACCGTTGGAAATTGGTGACTTGTTCTACCAACCAGCCGAGGTAAAGAAGATGTTGGCACATATGTTGGAAACTATCCCCTTGGGAGAAGTTAAGGTTGCTATCCTGGGAACCTACCAGAATGTCTCCACCGGGGAAAACATCGTCAAATTCATCCAGGAGAATCTTGGAGCTACTTCGATCTCCCACGCCGAACGTATTGGACAGGATTTGGTCACGCACGGGTTTTTGAGACTTGTTGGATCCGTTGGAAATACCTTTGCAAATAGTTCCAAGCTTCACTACCAATGGCGTCCAAAGACCTTCCAACTTACCGGAAAGCCGGAGAAGCCAGTGCAGAAGGTTGTCAAGGCCTTGGAGAATGGAGATAGTGTCGAGAGTCCGACAATGGCCTACGTTGGTGATTATTTGGGAGGTTTACTCACAAACCAACACCCGGGTGAGACCCCCGGCGACAGGCTGAGGAGAGAGGCAAGCGAAGCCGATGAGCGATACAAGGCTGGAGTGAAAAAGTTGGATTTGATGAGGTGTGCCTTGGAGGAAAGCATGATGGAGCACTTGAAGTTTATGGAGAGGTGTGAGTTGGATCGTCTGAAGGCCATCAAAGCGGGTAAGGCAACCGGGATATTCACGATTGGAAATTTGCCAATAAGCTACTGGTGCTGACTCGGAAAACAGTTATTTTGGACCTTTCCGGGGCAATCTCGAATGTCATCCCAAGCATCCAAGCTACCGTAGACAACATGCTCCTCTACCAGGAGACTATCCAACCGCTTGGGGACTTGCGTTACATGCTTGAATCCTATAGGACTGGTTCATATGTGCCAAAAGTGGTAACCTATGAGAGTTATTACAATTCTGTAGATGGTAGGTCTCACGAAAAAAAAAACCGTGCGCTGTAACAATTACTTATGATGAACCCCAGAACAAACATTCGGTGTGGATCTTGAAGCTCGGGCACGAGCGGATCGTAAACGTGTGCCCATCATCATCACGTCGATCCTTACTTATCTGGATCACCGTAGGTCGCTCAGAATAAAGTGTGACTAGTCAATTCCTAATATCCTTGTGTAGATTATCCCGATCTCGAGGGTGACGAGGCGCGAAGGGGTATTTGGCTTGTTGATGTTCCACTTGCTGCTACTCACCACCTCCGAAACTCCATCAATACCGGCAAAGCGATCCCTAAGGAGGCGCTTGCAACCTATGAGATTCCTATCGTTGCTAGCGTTCTAAAGCTCTACCTCCTCGAATTACCCGGTATGGATATCCGCTTTCAGCGGTGAATTGCTTTTGCTGACTCTTGGCAGACTCTCTTGTTTCTTCCCACAAGTATGAAATCATCAAAACGGTCTACACCTCACACGGGGCAGAAGGAGAGGAGAAATCGCGACTTGCGGTGATTCAAAATACTCTTGGAAGTCTGCCATTGACCAACATTGCCACCCTCGATGCCATCACTACTCACTTTACCCGCCTCATCGAGCTTACCTCTGCGGACGATGCCTATGTTACCGCCTTATCCCAGAGCCTGTCAAGCTGCATCCTTCGCCCACGTGTAGAATCATCCCTTACCCAACATGAGCGTCACGCATACCGTCTCGTTCGCGACCTATTCGCCCACAAGGAGCAAATCTTCGGTGAACTCAAACGGGCCTCAACCCTCAACTCCGGCCGTGCCCGGGCCGTCTCAACAGACGAATCCCAACGCCGGGCGTTCGTGGAAGCTCGCAACCGCGCAGTGATCGGCGCGGCGCGCTCCCGGCCCTCCAGCCCCGCTCCGAGTTCTCGCCACAGGAGAGAAGCATCTACCGACGGCGGGAACCGATTTCCCATTCAAACTTCGCCTACTAGCGGCTCTCCCCGAGGCTCAAGGTACCGGCCTTCGTCCCTTGAAGTGCCAGGTGCTTCCTCGCTCGACCGAGACCAGAAACTCGATAGTGAGGTTGAAGCGCCGAGGGTCTCCGGTGAGCCGGAGCCTTTTACCCATCATGAGTCCGAGGAGTCCACTCCCGCGACTCCCACTGCAGGACTAGAAAAGTCGAATTCTTTGACTAGGAAATCACAAGTCGGTGCCAGCACCAGATACCCACGTAGGGGAGCCAATCTTGTCAGAAGTGGGGCTGGAGGACCGAAGAGAGATTCTTTGAGTATGGGAGGAAGCTTTGAAGAGGAGAGACTTGCAGGCGTGAGTCTCACCGATCGTCCTATTGAGGACTAATTTATTGATTGCTGCAACCTACCATACACCCACCCATCCAACGTTTAAAAAATGAAACATCGGTAATCGCCATAGTAGATGACCTAGTTTAATGAGGGTATGAGAAAGTTGGTCTGGAAAGAACGGCCTGGTCTTGGTCTGGTATGGATTGATTGGTTGGGACTTTTTTCTATCTTTTCATTTTCATTTTTCTGTCACTGGCTCTTCCCCCCCCGAGGAAAGGAGAAGCAGGTGGTACGGTATCATGGCTCTTTTCTTTCTACTTCTCTGTTTGTGAGAGAAAGTTTGTTCCATTCGCTCGTTTGATACGTATCATGAATATTCCCCCGTTATAGTATTGTACTTGGTGAATGGGGGCGCTTGGAGTGCGAGCGTTACGGTGAGGTGCTGTGCTACCAGTTGTGTCGTAGACGGATGAGGATGCTCAATGTGATGTGCTCGGAAGTGGATCATAAATGCTCACTCGTGTCACTATACATAGCCAATCCAGCCATTCCCGATATTCAGCGCGCGCGACGACAAATCCAAAAGTCGGAGACATCTCCCTTACGAGGTTGCGATAAATGTGAAATATTTTGGTAATTACATCACTCGGTGTGCGAGTGAGTATGACAGAGTACAAGACCCCTCAAAATCCCCCCCGGTGCACAGCCAAAAAAGGAAAAGAAAGGAAAAGAAGGAAAGGGCACCTTCATCCCAGGAGATCATGTATCGGCTCGGCAAACAGTGGCCAACATTGGTAGACTCGTTTTAGAAGCTACATTTTTTTCCCCATATCATACTCACCCGCGAAGTCTGAACGCCTAGGAGCACTACCCCACCCTTGGGTGCTCCTCATCCGCCGAAGCAACATACCAATAGCTAACACTATATCTGAACACCGACAAAGGCAAAGCGCAGCCCTTACACCCAGAACCGGTAGTATCCCCTCGACCATAGCACTCCTCCCTCCGCCTGTGTCCCACCCGATCAGGACAACATAGCTCAACCAAGATGCAAGAATCAACTCAGGAATTAAATATTTATCAACCCAATTGCCCGATCCAACGGACACATCTTTTTTTTTTTTTTGAAAAGAAAAAGAAAAGAGGGGGGAAAAAGATTTCGTATAGATGGAGGCCACCAATATGTGTGTTCTTCCTGCAACGTCCCTGCATCTGCCGGGTGAGGATGTCAGTTGGTACGGTACAGTAACTGATTCGCTCATATTCACCGCCCATCACTCGAAGCCAAGTTACACAATCTTAGCACTGAGGTTAGGGTCCTGACTGCTCTTCCTGCACCATTCCCGTCGGGTAGTAGTAAGTGGGGAGATATAGTATAGTACGGCCGTGTTCCAAGCGGCCAGTGGGGGGGACGGGGTGAATAGGGGGGAGGGCATTTCCCCGTTAGAAGGCATTCGGGCGGGCGAAGTATGATACCCTGGAACACCTCCACCACAATTCGACAGGTATACATGGCCGGGCACGCAACTTGGGGGATGCTGTACCACACGTTGAGGGCTTATCGAGCTAGCGGTACCGTAGGTCGTTTCGTACATACACGTTACAGGGGATACTGCCCAGTAGACCTCGGACCTAGTTTTCCCTGGTGGGTTCCCTGCACTTGGGATGCGCACTGGGGTGTTAAATTTTGGGGAGAGTATGATGCGGGATGGTTTCGCCCAGGTATTGTGGAATTCTACTGCTCCATCCCCACGACAGCAAAGAAAGAAAGAAAGAAAGAAAGAAAGAAAGAAAGAAAGAAAGAAAGAAAGGGGGAAGAAAAAAAGACAGACCGAGATGGAAAGGGGGCTAAATTCACTTTTGTTCCGGCAGGATATACAGTCACTAGACAAAAGTCTTGGTGATCGCTTAGTCAGCGAGGACTAAGCGAGATAATCCAAGTCCGACACCCCCCACCCCCACCACAGTGGAAAATCACGTATGGGGTATCATACTACATGCATTCTTACAGCTTTACTACTAAACTAATATTTTATGTTTAATTCTTCGCTTTGTTCTACCATCGAAATGCCATTATCAGCCTTTTGCTAAATACCCCTTGGATACACAGGCGTGTCTCACTATTCCGCAATCACCAAGACTTATGTCTAGTGACTGTATCTTCCTTCTAACTTGGGCAACTTCCCTGAATACAAACCCCTCTAACACGAGGCCACTACCACCGCCACCGCAGTGGTCTCAATAGCGAATACAAGGCTTAGTCAAGGGTTGAGCAGCCGGGTATGAAAGACTCCTCGCCGGCATAAGCTAGCTAGGCTAGAACCTTTTTCCGAGCCCCCTGGAATACGGATGGTGCCATTTGTGTGCTGTCGGAAAATATAAAGCGGGGCGGGGGTGCAGAACGGAATAGTAGCATTGCACTGTACACGAGGAGTGGAGTATTGTCCTGTGCAGAGTTTCTGGAATATCAGCGCGGGTGTCGTACCAAATTCGAGGGGGGCCTGGGGGATAAGCTACTTTGTACTTATTTTTTATTGTTATTTCTGTGTTTGAGGGTGCGTACTATTTCATCTGATAGCTTTGCGGTGGAGCTTGCTGGAATGGGGGGTTCGTGTATGCTAGTCCCGATAGTGTGGCACTGTGCTCACCCGCGACTAGTATACGATACGGGCTGACCACCGGCTTCAGGGGTCAGGTGCTCTTAAGGTATTGGTAATGTAGAAAGTCTGCCGACATGGAATAGTAGTACTAGGTGTTTATTTTCTCAATGTAGCGCGCGCGCCCCATCGCCTCGCCTCAAATTCACGTTCGTACGGTCAGTCCGAAAAGGTACAAAAAGACGAGTTTTTGCACCAGCCCATTCCCTACTTTTACCTAGACAACGCCTAATTTACACTCACGGTTTGAAGTGAGGGGGAAGCGCAGAGTACATGAATAAAACATACTAGAAAAGAAAGAAATGTGTCTATTGGACTAGAGAATAAGAGGGGAGGAATATAGAAGAGGTGGAAACAGGCTACACAAAACCGGGGCTTCGGGTTGCGGTAGGGAAATTCTAAGCTCAATGGAAATAAAATTCGCAAAAAATCACTATTGCACAAGCAATGGACTAGAAAGGTCCGCGGGGTGTAATATGCGTGTTGTGCGGCGGGGTACGTTTAGCTGGTTGAAACCTGGGATGGGTCCTTGGCTCAACTTTTAGGAAAAGAGAGAGGGCTGGAGGAAGGGAGTTGCCCCTCAGGTTTATGTCGTTCTGCAGGTTGTAGAGTTCTGCGGTTTTAGTAGCTGCACCACCCCTGCACGCTTATTCACAAAAGCATAGGAATGTGGGGTTCTGCCTTTGTTGTCTGATATGTCGGGGTTGACGTATTCCGATCCTAGCAGTAGCTTCACCACTCCATCATGTCCCCACCCAGCAGCATAGGAGAGTGGTGTTCTGCCTTGGTTGTCTGGCCTGTTAGGGTTGACGTCTTCTCGTCCCAGCAGTAATTTTACCACCCCTTCACGCCCCCGTCCAGTAGCATGTGAGAACGGTGTTCTTCCTTTGCTGTCTGGCCTGTCGAGGGTGACCTCTTTCTGCTCCAGAAGCAGCTTCACCACCCCTTCGTGTCCATGCCCAGCGGCATAGGAGAAAGGTGTTGCGCCATTATCGTCTGGCCTATCCGGGATGACATCTTCCCGCCCTAGTAGTACTTTCACCACGCCTCCGTGCCCATTGCCGGCAGCCCAGAAAAGCGGTGTCCGGCCTTCGTAGTCTTGCCTGTCGGGGACGACGTCTTCCCGTGCCAGCAGTAATTTTACCACCCCTTCACGTCCCCCTGCAGTAGCATAGGAGAATGGTGTTCTGCCTTTGTTGTCTGGCCTGTCGGGGATGACGTCTTCCCGCGCCAGCAGTAGTTTTACCACCCCTTCATGTCCCCACCCAGCAGCATAGGAGAAAGGTGTTGAACCCTTATTGTCTGGCCCGCCCGGGATGATATCTTCTCGTCCCAGTAATATTTTCACTACGCCTTCGTGTCCATTGCTAGCGGCCCAGAAAAGGGGTGTTCTTCCTTTGTTGTCTGGGTTGTCGGGGATGACATCTTTCTGCTCCAGAAGCAGCTTCACCACCCTTTCATGTCCATGCCCAGCAGCATAGGAGAAAGGTGTTGTGCCTTTATTGTCTGGCTTGTCGGGGATGACATCTTTCTGCTCCAGGAGCAGCTTCACCACCCTTTCGTGCCCATACCCAGCAGCAGAGGAGAAAGGTGTTGTGCCTTTATTGTCTGGCATATCCGGGATGACATCTTCCCGTTCTAGTAGCACTCTCACCACGCCTTCGTGTCCACGGGTGGCAGCCCAGAAAAGTGGTGTTCGGCCCCGGCCGTCTGGCCTGTCGGGGATAACATCTTTCCACCCCAGAAGTAGCTTCACCACCCCTTCGTGTCCCCACCCAGCAGCATAGTAGAATGGTGTTCTACCTTCGTCATCTAGACTGTCAGGGGCGACGTCTTTCCGTACCAAGAGTAGCTTCGCCACCCCTTCGTGTCCCCACCCAGCAGCATAGTAGAAAGGTGTTCTGCCTTTGTTGTCTGGGATGTCGGGCATGACGTCCCCCTGCTCTAGTAATAGTTCCACCACCCCTTCATGTCCGTTATGAGCAGCCCACGTGAGTGGTGTGAATCCCGCACGATCTTTTTGGTTGATATCATAACACTTCATCTCTATCAAAGGAGTTACAAACTCATCGATCCCGAAGAAGCATGCGCAGTGTAGTGCGGTGAACATCAAAGGGGTCGTAGCATCACCAGAGTGGCTTGGATGCACCACCTGCTGGAAAAGTGATTCAGCAGCTATATGATTCTCGTACCAGCCCAGAAGCTCCAGCGCGAGACGCTTCCCGTTATCTGAGAGTTCCTTCTTGGCATGAGTTCCCCAATACCGTGAAGAGTATTCGAGAAAAGGTGTGCTCTGGAGTTTAGAGATGAATATCGGCGGAAGGTCCTTGACCCAGGGCGAGCCCAGATAGGTCAAGCAAGTTTCTGCTATTGTCGAGTGAGCCCCAGGAAACAGGTCCGGGCGAGCAGAAAGGTACTCCTGGAGGGTAAAGTGAATCAACCGCACAGTATATGCTTTCCTGTCTACCGCAACCAGGCCCTGGCAGCAGGCCAGCAATGTGTCTACCAAGGGAGCATTGTCGGGATCGAAATCCGTTGATCCTATTTCCACTGCAAGCGCATAGCACAGCTCACCTGCCTTCAGTGGTCGTTCCGAATGACATATCCACATTAAAGCGGTCATCGCAAGCTTCGCCTTCTCCTTGTCTTGTGCGTTTATCCTTTCCAGGCTTGCACCGTATACATCCTCCAACTCCAAGCCACCCGTCATTGCCTCGAGTCTTCTTCGTCTCCGAGCAATGGTCGGTTCCCGCAGGATTGCCTCAATATGGAGCGAAACTAGTAGAAATCTAGTTGCATTCATCAGCGAATCATTCGGGGTTCACGCCGCCCCAGGGCCTACCTACATTTCTGGGGCCGTTTCAGTGATTCTCTCCACAATTTCTGCCGCTAGCGTACTGTCCATTACCTCGGGCATCGTGTCCCTGCTTAACCTCGCCCGCACATATGTAATAATATCATCTTGGGTAGGCTCTACCGATACACTTGCTACTGTGTGACCAAACGGCCTCTCGATCTGAGCCCGGATGTGTGGCCTCCCAGTGATGAATATTCGAGTGTTTGGTGATGTCTGGAGGAGTCGGCTTAGTGAACTGAGAACCTCCAGTTGATGCGCTGGCAAACATTCGTCGATAGCATCAATGCATATGAAGGTGCGTTGTGTGGACGAGATACTTTGAAAGAGACGAACAATCTCAAAAGGTTGCAGCCCTCGACCGCCCAAGTTTTTCATCTGATATCGAAATTCTTGCATTATCTCTTCTGGAAGTGTTTTCAGCCCACCCAGGAGCTGTTTCAGGAGGGATCCCAGCACATTATTTGGCGACTGCTCCTCTCGGGTAGCGAAGTCAAAATAAAAGCAAGCGACAACTATGTTTTGTCTTCTGCTCCGTTCACATAGAGTTTCTATCACCAAAGAGCTAGCATCCTAACTTGTAAGCGAATACCGCTCTTTCCCTCTCCCCCCTCAATAATCAGCTTACGTAAGGTGACTCTTGCCAACCCCCGGATGCCCGTAGCAAAACAAGACCGCACGACCTGATCCATCACTCCCGCAACCGTCATACCAGCTTGCGAATTCCCTAGTTCGCAGGAGCCAGTCTCCTACTCTGTCCACCCGCTGTGTTTGGATGTCCTGATGCCGCGCTAGCGGGTCTAGGGGGGATAGCCAGCCCAAGATTCCAGACCGGTCATCGGTACCAGTATAGTTGATGTTAGTCGTGTTGAAAGAGTTATTGTTATGGGACAAAATTTGAGACATCTTCTCCTGTTCGTTGTCCGAAATGCTGGGGAGAACAAGGTATTGGTTAACTTGGGCTGGTTGGCGAAATTCTTGTGAGCAGAGAAGTGGGGTTTACTGTAGAGCCTTGTTGCTCGCTAATACATCCTAAATAAATCGATGATAGGTCTGCATCTATTCGTAAGCTCTTGCAGCAATGTCACAATGGCACTGGTATTAATAAAACGGGACTCCGCACCTCGCTTCGGGCCTGCCAATCATACAGATCTTGTACTACAATAAATCAGGCCGACCCCACTAGCCCATTGTAATAACCACTGATATTTTTCTAGGGTGAGGGGAAATTCCCTCAAGGCTAAACTCTAGCTATCGTATAATTTTAACATTTTCACAAATTATTCATTATACAAACTTCCCCCGAATATATTCCACGCACCAAGGTCTCACCAAAAAAAACTGGATCAAGTTAGCCAGCATCTCCGAGCTCCTATAAAGTAAGCATCAAATCCAAGATCGAGTAATAACTATCCACATATGAACCACAACCCATCATATTATACATATATATTTTCAAAAAGCCAAAATTTGTCGAGCTTCCATAGTCGTCACGCATCTAAAGTGAAATGATCGGAATCCACACTCTCTCGTGCCCCCTCAGATGTTTGAGCGGGGAATATATTGTATTAATTTGGCCTGCCCTCCAGGAGAGCACAGGTCCCCCTCCCCTCCCCCCGGTAGGTGCGGTACTGAAGCTAGATTCGGGATTTCCTGGGCATAAAGGCTCCCATGCTCGCCCCGGATGCGTGATGCGCTTGTCTGGCCTTTTTTTATATGTTTATTAGCCCATGTATTTAGCTCCCGATTTGATAGTGCCGAGCGACGCTGCACCCTGGAGCCGCCGTCAAGGACTTAGTCGGACAAAGAGATCATAAAGCGAAAGCTTCACTCCAGAGAGGAACCCTCCTTCCCTCTCCCAGCGCCCCCGGTGGTATTGAATGGGGTCTTGCTCATCGGAGAAAGAGAATTTCGGCAGCTTTGGCTGCCCCCGCTCTCCGAGAGCAATACTCGTACATACCCCTTATTTCATTCAAGGCATTCGCTTTTTGTTTGCATCACAATCATACATGGAATTTTCCGAAAGTAAAAAAAGGGCAAACAAGAGTGCTAGTCGAAGAGCGTTCTATAGCCTAGAAGTACATAGCCTACCCTCCATTCTCTACATTTATCCTCATTGGGTGCCTTGACTTAGCCTACACCCTTTTTGCCCCAATCATATACAGTTGCTTTTTTGTTTTTGTTCCCGAAAAGAGCCAACAAGGATCGATATGATATACCCTCACACTCTCTCTCCAGCTCCACTTCCCTTCCTCCTATCACCATCCCTTAAAGCCAAGCCAACCATACCCTACCCATCCAAACCAAAGAAATAAGGATAAAATCAGAAATCTACAAAGAGAAGACATCAAATATCTACGCAGAATTCTCTTCTAAAAAGCCATGGCAAAGATGAAGAAAAGAAAAAAGGGAACAAAAAACTAAAGGTTGACAGGAAATTCAAGAGGGGATGATAAAGGGGGGGCGTTAATGATCGCGAAGTGAGTGAGCCGTGGTAAAGGTTACTCGTTTTTGGCTTTATTAGTGGGTTGTTGAAGGTACAATCTCCGCTCGGCAAATTTGAGGGCTTCGTCGATAAGGCTGTTATCACGGTTAGCCTCTATTTGCTCTAGGAAGGGAGGAGGATGGGGGAAGCAGGCTTACATGACTGGAAGAGAAATATACACCACGGCCTTCCACTCGTGCAAGTTCAATGGCACAATGGAGAACAGGCCTTGGAGGACAGGGGTGTACAAGAGTGCAAAGTGCAAGACCATACTAAGGGTGATGGCGTAGACAAGCTTCATGTTCTTCCACAGTGGTAGGGTAAGTAGACTCTCACTAGAACTGAGTGCATTCATAGCGTTGAACATCTCAATGACTACCAAGATTGACAAAGAGATAGTGGATGCAGCCTTGGCGTAGTCATTCGAAAACATCTCGCAGCCAATCTCCGGGTACATTGTTGAGCACTTGTGGAAATGTGTGAGTTGGTAGAAGGTGATTTGAGGACCCTCGCTGTTGAACATGAACCACCAAGCATAGCCAAAAACTGTCGCAGCACCAACGTATATGCCAATGACCATGTACCTAAAAAAGAGCCAGCCTCCAACGAGTGCTTCATCTCTTCCACGCGGGGGACGCCTCATGATGTCGTGGTCTGGGGGGTTGAAGGAGAGGGCGGTGGCAGGGAGGCCATCGGTGACGAGATTGACCCAGAGGAGCTGGACAGGGATGAGCGCTTCAGGCATACCTGCCGCGGCGGTCAGGAAGATGGAGACCACTTCTCCGATGTTGGAAGAGATCAAGTAACGAATGAATTGCTGGGTGTTAGCGTAGATTGAGCGGCCTTCTTCCACGGCAAGTTCGATTGTAGCAAAGTTGTCGTCCGCGAGGACCATGTCCGCTGCCAATTTCGCCACATCTGTTCCACTGCCCATGGCCACGCCGATATCGGATTTCTTCAAGGCCGGGGCATCATTAACACCGTCACCAGTCATTGCCACAACTTCGCCAGCGCTTTGAAGGAGATCAACAAGTTTGCTTTTATGGGTTGGCTCGGTTCGCGAAAAGAGGCTCGCTCTCTTAGCAACTTCCAATTGTTCAATTTCACTCAAAGCATCGAATTCACGGCCAGTGTAACTCTTTCCAGTAAGATCCTCGTATTCCCCAAAGACGCCAATCTGACGACAGATAGTCTCAGCGGTCTGTTTGTTATCCCCAGTGATAACGACGACACGAATTCCAGCGTCACGACACTTTTTGATCGAGTTCGCAACCTCGGGGCGAGGGGGATCCAACATCCCGACGAGACCAATCAGAGTCATACCTTGTTCGATTTGAGCATATTCCTGGGTAGTGGTTGCAGAACGGATCAGAGGATGGCCGCCAATGTCGTCAACTGCGGCAAACGCCATAACACGGAGACCACGGGTTGCATATTCCGATAACTTAGCGTTTACGAGATCTCGAGCCTTAGGGCCAAAAGGAACCTTTTGTCCGCCAGAACCAACAAGGGCATGAGTGCATCTTTCCATGACTGATTCAGGGGCTCCTTTGACCAGCAAACGGGGACTTTGTGTATCCCCCACCAACACGGACATACTCTTCCTATCACGAGAGAACTCGAAGGTTGAGAGACGGGGGTTTCGAGATTCGTAATATCTATTAGCTTCATCGAGACGTTTCTCAACGGCCTTGTATGAGGTTTGTAGATTCAAAGCAGTATCGGGGGTGCCAATTTTCTCAACCAGAACCCGGAGAGCGCCCTCGGTGGGCTCACCAACATTTGTGAAAGTCTGTGTTTTAGGATCATAAGAAAGTTCGGCGTCATTACAAACTGCGGCAACTTCGGCGAGTCTACGAATGGTGACCGATCGACTTGCGACAGATTCCAAGACATTTCCATATGAATTCCTGATAGCACCAGCTGGTGAGAAGCTAGTTCCGTCAATCGTAATTTCATCAAGTTCCATTTGAGATTCGCCAATGACAAAAGCCCTCGATACGCTCATCTGGTTAGTTGTCAAGGTTCCAGTCTTATCAGAGCAAATAACACTGCAGCTTCCGAGAGTCTCGACCGAAGGCAGACTCCTGACAACAGCGTTCTTTGCAGCCATCTTACGAGTCCCGAGGGCGAGACAGGTTGTGATAACCACAGCGAGACCTTCCGGAATGGCAGCGACTCCCAATGAAACGGCGATCTATCGAAGTTTGTTAGCCTTTCGCCCTGTACATCCGTCGACTCGATGATTATTACCTTCAAGTAGTAGATAGCACCTTTCAGCCAACCACCGTGAGATTCATCGCTAAAGTTTCCGATGTTAATAAGCCAGACAATTACACAAATTACCGAGATAACCTTTGCTAGAACATCCCCAAAGTCGTTCAGCTTTTGCTTCAACGGCGTAGGTTCCGAGATTTGCGAAATGATGCTAGTGTGTATATCCCCGATAGCGGTAGAGTTACCGGTAAGAACCACGACAGCCCTAGCATGACCGACCGTAACCGCTGTTCCGGAGAAGAGCATATTGGTCTGATCCTGTTTGACAGCCATAGAGTCCTTGACAGGGCGTGTATTCTTGCTGACGCTCTCGCTCTCGCCAGTGAGGATCGCTTGGTCGACACGGAAGGTGTTGCTCATAATGGCAATTACACGGCAGTCAGCGGGTATCCGATCACCGACTGCTACGTCGACAATATCGCCGGGGACAAGTTCTTCAGCACGAATCCGGGAAACATGACCATTCCGAATAACTTTTGCTTCGTTGGCGGAATATTCCTGAAGGGCAGCAATCGCCTTTTCGGCACTGCTTTCTTGGGAGACACCCACAACCGCGTTAAGAATCAAGATAGTAAGGATCTTGACCAAACATCAGCACTTTTACCCAAAACTCCAGCCGGGAATATACAAAAAGGATCACTCACAACAGCAGGGTCGACAAAAGCTGTCAGGCCGGCACCCTCCTCGAGAAAAGCTAATACAAATGACACCGCCGCAGAGGCCAGTAATATTATCACCAGCTGATCCTTGAATTGCTCCAAGACAAGCTGCCATAATGGGGTCGGAGGTTCTTCGGGGAGCGCTGATCCCCAGGTAAGGTTAGCCCAAGTTCAAACCCGTTAGCCTGACACGGAGCCGTCTTACCATTTCTCCCATATCTCAAAAGTGCAGTTTCCACTCGCTGGCCGTCAAGACCAGTACGCTCATCGACGTTGAAGAACTTTAAAGTATCTTCAGTCGTCCGAGCATAAGCGCGATCCATTATCGCAAGCTGATAACTAAGTCGTTACCTTACAGTCTCTGTGTTTGTGTTTACTGAGCTGGGGGTAGGTTTCACAGTGCTGGCGGGATTCCGTCCAGGGGAAAAAGGTGCAATAAATGCAAAGATTGAAGAAGAAAATGCAAGCGAAGGAAAGAAGAGAAAGAATAAAAGAGAGCTGCGGGGGGGTTCTTCAGTGAGTGAATAATATGGATGGTGATTACTCTAGCAGAGGCAAAGTTGAAAGGTGGTCTCTTCCCCGAAAAGAGCTGCGACCCAGAAGCCCCCACGCAAATGATGGGAGCAGCGGCTCTTTGCTCTTCCATGCCAAGAGAGAACCCCTTTTCCCCTGGGCCAGACAGAACCCCATTCTCCGGGAACCGCCACCCAGAAAAAAAAAAATAATAATAATAATAAAATAATAATAATAATGGAAAATAATGAGGTTCATGACAGGGTATGATAGCCCGCCTGCCCCAGGGTAATACAAGCAGGCAAATAGAAGATTCATGAAGACAACACAATGCAGCGAATCAGCGAATTGACAGCCAATCCCATTGATAAAAAATTTACCATAATTTGGGCACCACTCCGGCCTCTCCCAGCGCACCTGGTTGTAACGGTGAAAGTGAAAAACCGAGTGAGCGGAGGTGGAGCAGTACCTGCCACACCAGTTTACTAATAATATGATATTATACAAGCCAAGAGTTTTTCCGGCGTGGCTCCATACCCTACAGTACCGGTATTTAGGAGGATTTTTTTGAAATCACTCCCGAGAGCTGATAAAACATAGGATTTCCTTATCAATCATGTTTTTAACTTGCCCCGTCCTGGTCACCCCGCCATAATCCTAGGCTCGGTTACCCGGCCTTGTTGCCTAGTTGTTCGGTTGGGCCCTTTGGTTGCCTCCAATGTCCCATTTGCACCCCGTAGAGATCGGCTTGCCCAGCAAAGCGCCCACCATGGAATCCTCTTCACCGGAAAAAAAGCAACCGAAGCCTAAGATGATGTTTAAGAAGCGGACTTTCGATAAGAAGGCGGAAAATGGGGAAGTCAAACCAGTTGGACCGACGGACGATATCAGCTTCTTTAGTCGCTCCAGAGAATCCTTCGTCAGCGCGGCGGAAATACGTCAACGAGATCTAGCTAGGAGAGAAAAAGAGAAGGCTGAGAAACCTCGCTCACCGCCTTTGATCACCAACAAGGGTTCTCCTAAGGGAAAGAAGAAGAGAAGCAGTGAGGAGCTTTCGGAAGATGATATTAAGTTGGGGAGATCTACAAATAAACGGAGTCTATCCCTACACAGCCGGTAACTAAACATGTGCCCACTGGGTCTTCTTCTGTAGTTTGCTAATGTCTAACTTTCTAGCTATAAAAATGCGAAAATAATTCTTGACGATTCCGACGACGAGATTTCACCCTCTGCGCAGCAGAAAAGAGACCGCGAGATTGAACTCACACCACCTCCGTTCCTCTATTCTGAACATGACTTACCTCGACCTATTCCCAAGCCCAACTTTCAGTCACCGGTAATCTCACTTTCAGATAGCGAACCCGAGGTTATGGTCACTAGCAGTGCACCAGTCACAACAACCGACCACGGTGATGACGATGAACCGCAAGAGCAGAATCCCGCCTTGGCTGCGATAGAGAAGAAAGCTAGGGAGAGAGCTGCACGGATGCGCGCGACTCAATCCCCGTCGGTTGAATCTCAGGGCGCTTCCCTTGGACCGTGTGTCTCCATACTTGTTACATCTGACATTCCGAAAACCAATCCGTTGATATGCAAACGCCGTGTAGGACAAACCTTAAAGGAAGTCAGATTGGCGTGGTGTCAACGTCAAGGCTTTAATGAGGATCTGACCAGCGATATTTTCCTTACCTGGAAGGGTAACAAGATATTCGACGTTAATACTTGCAACGGCATGGGTATCAGCCCTGATGAAGAGGGGAACTTTGAAGAAAGCACTGAAGGGGTGAAGGACAAACACCTCCACTTTGAGGCAATGACAGCGGAGATTTTCGCTGAAAGGGAGAGAAGTCGCGAGGCACAGTACAATGGTATTGAAGAAGAGCCGGAGGAGACACCGGAGGAATCTATCGGAATTATCCTTAAGAGCAAAGGATATGATAATTTCCCTGCTAAAGTTAAACCGGTAAGTGATTCCCTCTCTATCACGGTGCTAAGAACATCGCATGCTTACCCATGCCTACTAGAGCACCAAAATATCAGAGCTTATCGACTCGTTCAGGGCTGCCAGAGCCATCGATCCTTCTAAGACGATAATCCTCGATTTCGACGGCGACCGCCTAGACCCGGATGGAGAGATTCGTGACACAGAGCTTGAAGATATGTTCACGGTTGATGTCTACATCAACTAAAAGGGAATATACCATACTTGGATTCTTGCATTTTTTTTTCTTTCCGTTACCTTATCTCCTTTCAATTCTTTCTGGCCCTTTTGGTGCCTTTGATAAAGTATACCATTGCCATATCATAATTACCCATTAGCTTACAAGCTTTTATTCACAGCACAAATGGCGCGAGCAAATCATTTCTACCATACATTGAGGATCCGAGCGGTTTTTTTCTTCACTAATCGATCCCCTCTGTTCAGTAAATGTTCCTAGCTTTTCCTTGTTTCCACATCTCTGGTGTTAGGGTATATTCATGGGTTTTGTTATGGAGTATTTGTTTTATATTCCCGCTTGTTCATTCATCCACCATATCGTGGGATTGGTGCTTTCTTCTTCTTTTCTTCTTCTTTTTAATTGTCTCATACGTAAGGTTGTTTTTCGAAGGGAACAATTGTATTCTCGACCAGATAGCTCTAGAACCCGGCGTCCAGCATGTATTGGAATATCCAAAGACTACGGGATGGATCCAAGAATAGAATTATACCAGCACAGTACAACGAATGGCGTATATATAATATATGGTCCAGAACTGGTGGGTGGGAAGCGTGTAACTCCCCTTGTCGCAGTGACTCGTGTGCAGATATTGAATCCACCACTGTTCTAAACTCCAAATCAATTTAGGTTTTTTGAGTGATTATGACTTGATATCATACTAAATATGTACAGTAGCTGGAAACCTATATTCTACCAGTCTAGAAGTTAACCTTTACAAACTCCGGAATTGTAGCAGGGTTTTCAGCATGAGTGTGGTAAACTTTGGAGGGGATCAAGCCTGGAATTCCTCTGGCGAGTGAGAATATGTGAGCCAACATTCTTCATTGCCCTATCCTTCATAGCTGAACGACATTCCTAAAACAGCTAATAGTATTTTCAGAAAAGTGTCACCAGTTTCTCGGGAAAATTTCGGTGGGGCATGATATTTCTAGACAGTAGCCTGCCTATGAGGCTAGGAGTGGGTAATGCGAGCAGTGAATCTCCGGTGCGTTAGTCATCGGTGGGGGGATTGAGGCCCTAAGTCTTGGCATAGCACTGACCCACAACCACCGACACCCTGTGATAATACGCGTGGTTCATTCCCCACTCCTATCATAGCTATCTATCAAACCCCCGCAGCTTCCATCATCCGCCTATCCCTTGAGTTTTTTGTTTTTTTTAGAAATTTATCCCTTTACAAACACTCATAATGGTATCTGCATCCACCCCACAACCCCCGTCATGAAGCCCCCTCCCTCCACCAGGCCCGAGCTTTTTGTATGCTAACTCTGCCGGTAGAGCAATCCGTTCGATATAAACGGCGGCGCTGTCGTAGCAATGTACGGAATCCTTCGTTTCCAACCTTACAAAGCTTAGTTACTGATAGGGGTTGATGGAATTAGGGCTGGGAAGGATTGTGTCGCTATTGCCTGTGATCTGAGACTGGGAATGCAGGCCCTTACCGTATCCAATGATTTCCCCAAGATTTTCAACTACGGCGATGTCTATCTAGGCCTGACAGGTTTGGCGACGGACGTTACATCCGTGTTTGCCCCCCTCTTCTCACCACTGGTCTATTTCGTTTCCGGATACTGACCACACCTCTGGACAAGTTTTGCTGATGAATGGATACACAGCTCGGAGCTCTTCCGCTATAAAGTGAACATGTACCGCCTACGAGAGGAGCGCGATATCGAGCCCCAGACTATGGCGAATCTAGTCTCATCGTCTCTATATGAGAAACGATTTGGACCATACTTTGTTTCGCCTGTCATCGCCGGAATTAACCCGCATAGCGGCAAGCCGTTTATTTGCGGGTTTGACTCGATTGGGTGTATCAACTTTGCTGAAGACTTTATTGTGTCGGGAACGGCATCTGACCAGCTCTTCGGTACTTGTGAAGGATTGTGGGAGCCCGATTTGGTACGACCTGTTTGCTATGAAGGATGGATGGAGCAAGAGAGCTATTCGCTGATATGCTGGTGTTCTGCAGGAACCGGAAGACTTGTTCGAAACCATCTCTCAGGCACTACTTAACTCTGTCGACCGTGATGCCCTATCCGGTGGGATTCTTGCACGCCCTGAAGATGATTTTTCATAGTTGCTGATTGGGGGCATAGGTTGGGGTGCGCATGTTTATCTTGTAACCAAGGATAAGGTCGTCAAGAGGCTTCTCAAGGGTAGACTCCTCCCCCACTCGTCATCCTTTCATCCTGATTATTTTCAGTGGTGGCGCGGTAGCTGACAAGGGCTTTCCCGGACGAACAGGAAGACAAGACTAAAGCAACAAAAAAAAAAGGATGGAGAGGACTTCCGCGAAAGCCGTAATGGGGCCTGGCTGTGTCTGTATTTATACTCATCATAAATCATCACGTCGTCTCAATTTCTAGAGCTGTGGATAGCTGCGAATAAATACCCTTACCCGTCTATATAACTCTTGTATGGAATTGTAAATCGGACGCTGGATTCCGTAGGTCAGTATATGTCGCAATGCCAGCAACTAAACCGGGGGGGGGCAGCTGCGGGTAGTCTGGTAACGGGAAATTTGCGGGAAATGATCGGATTTCCTCCTTTGTAATATCTTGGAATCTACCCCCACCATGGTCTCCCTGCGGGCGACCCTGGTCCAATGTTCACAAAACGAGTGGGGTTTATGTTGATCCTGCGGTGAATACGATTTATTGGCAGCTTTTAGCTCCTTGGTGCTGGGTTTGGAGATGAAAAGAGAGACTAGTGCTAGCACTCGGAAATTAAACAAGTACGAGTACATTGATAGTCCTGGCCTGGTGCGGCTTTTGTGGGGATCAGTAGTGGCGATCCTATAAGTAGATTCGCAAGAGTAGCTTTGTCTTCACTCAAGTCTAAGCCTTCGCAAAGGTCTTATTCGAGGAGTGGAAGCAGGACCGGTACGCCTCGATCTGGCGAACACCCTGGATCTATGGAACATGTTGTAATAAGACAGGTAACCTACAAGTAGCTAGTAATAGAAAGCTATCATTTGGTATCGCGACGATAACTCATTAGTTTGAGAGTTGGAAGGTGGGCTATTCATGCTGGTCTCTACCAACCCATAGAGCTACAGGCGGGGAAGGGTAGCTGTCAGCTTATTTCTTCCGTCAAAATTACTGGTTAGCGTGTCATACCGAGTTAACAAGAAAGCTACAAACCGTGGAGGTATTATATGTATCATACTGGTATTTCTAATGAATCCTCGAGAGGCTTCTGGGCTTTTTTGGTGGCTGGTCCGGTGGCACCCCGGGACCGAAGTTTATAAACGCCACCCAGGCAACCATAACCTATGAAAATAGTATTTCTCGGGAGCTCATGACGAACGAGCCGCAACACCCCTCCATCCCCCCGACCTCCGTATCCATTTTTCTGCAACCATAGTCACCTACAAACCACCATTGGAAACACTTCATAGCTAGCATCGAGAATGTCTTCCGCAACTGTGGTCGTCATCTATAGCGGCCGGAGGGCAGCCGTCAAAGCTCCTCCGACCAGGTTTCTGAGCGAAATCCACACAGAAGCTTGCACAAAGTTGGGAGTTAATCCCCAGGACTTTGCTCTCAAGTATGATACTACCACTGCACACACCCACGCACACACACATATAGAGCATGGGGAATAATTCAACAAACTGACTCTATTCTAACCATTACAGAAAAGGGAACACAATCCTCGACCTCTCGCTCCAAATACGCTTGACAAACCTTAGTCCCGGAGCAAAACTCGACCTAGTCCCCGCCAAGAACCGCGACGCCCCGATAATGATAGTCCTCAGGGCACAGGAGGCCGACGATGGGCCGACCCAGGAATCCACAGGCACGTTCACTGCTTCGAGTACAATATGGGAGATCATGCGGAAGCTGGAAGCCAAGGGCTCCCTCACAAACGGCGCCACCACCAACATCACCGAACGCGCAGCCCCCTCTGGAACTTCCGGGAGTGGGCGTCTGCACTATGTTATGCCCGTGGTACGAGTCATGAACAGGGAGGCCTCCGGGTTCCGTGAACTGCAGCAGACCTTGAGTGATTTCGGAATTAGGAATGGGAGGCAGTTGGTTACACTTAGGTATAAAGAGACGAATATTCCGTTTGAGGTTGCCTTGGAGGAAATTGCTGGATTTTCGCCTCCGAAGGAGAAGGCCGCCGAGGCGGGGATGCCAGGTGGTGGGGAGTCTTCGAAGGGTACGGAAGGGGAGAAAAAGGAGGCAGATGAGGATTTGATGTTTGATGCTCCGGAGGAGACAGCTAAGCAGGACGGTACGGGCGAGAATAACGCGATGGAGGTTGATAAGCCGATGGAGGGATCAGTCGATGCGCTTGAGAATGAGGGTGGTCCTTCTGAGCCTTCGGATTCTAATAAGCCTATGGTCTCGGTTTTTAGACCTCCACAGTCTAATACACTTGCGGCGGCTCAGAGTAAGGATTACTGGAGTCCGTTTTGATAATCGGAGGGTATGGTGCTAATGCCCCTGCAGTCAATGTTCCGGACAAAGCATACGAGATTGGAATCACTGAAGCCAAACTTATCCAAGCAAACATCAAGAAGGAGACTATTGGGAAGCGCTTGCCTTCTGATAGAGAGATTGAAGAGAAGAAAGCCGCCATCCTTGCGGAGGCAGAGAAAGTCGAGAGGGTATGTGCAATACCTTGGTGAGAGGCTGGAGCCAGAGTCACTCATAAGTGCCATATATAGGTCGTTATCAAAGTCCGTTTCCCGGATGGATACACCTCCGAACAGAACTTTCTCAAGATTCACACTTGTGCGTGTGAACCCCAGTTATTCAACACTCATTATCTGGTAGACTAATGGCTTTTTCAATCTGCAGCTCAGGATCTCTACGATGCCGTCAGAGCAACCCTCCGCCACCCCAACGAGCCTTTCCTTCTGAGTAAGCCACAGTAGTGACACCCCAGGTTTGATCAATTTCTAACATTCATTCCAGGAATTCCTCCTAGAGAAACTCTCCCCCAAGCACCAAAACGACTCACCACTGACCTCAAATTGCGAACTGGCGCCACCGTGCATCTAGTTTGGGGGGCCGACGTCTCTGCCGGGGTCAAGGAAGAACCGGCTCTTAGAGACGAATTTATCAAAAACTCAAAGGCACTCCCGATGCCCAAAGAACCAGAAGGGCCAGAAGGTGAGTCGGATTCCGACGACAAGTCTGGGGAAGGCTCGAAGAAGGGGAAAGGAAAGAGCTCCAGAGGAGGCGATCGTGCTTCAAAGGAGAATAAACTCATGGGTATTCTGAGTCGTGGGTTCGGGAAGAAGAAGTGATCTACATGCGTCATCAGACCTTCCTTCCTTCCTACTTTCTCTAAAGGGTGCGGTGTGCTTTTTCTATTGTCAGTTTTGTATCCGGCGAAGTGGCTCCCGCCCCATTCAGTTATTTCTGTTTCCCTGGACAGAGCCCCAAACAAAAAACTGGCAATGTGCCTAGACGTTTTCTCTTCTTTTCTCTCAAGTATTACTCTCTTTCTAGTGCACATGGCTTCGCTTTTTTTTTTCCTTTTTCTCTTTTTTTTTCTAATGGTGTGGTAAATGTGTCTACCGGGGTGTTTATTCGGTTTAGAGGATTGGGACGTAGCAGTAGTAAGGTAATCACTCGCGGCGTATTGGTATTGCGAACATATCGTAGCCCTAAAGGTTTGACCAACCCCACCCCGCCTGCATCCTCCCATCACGTCGCATCCTGAGAAATATACAGCACTATCGACTCCCTCCCCTCACATTAGCCCTCTCCCCTCCCCTCCCCCGCCCCCTATCTAGGGACCAAACTTACCGTTATTCCCGCGAATAAACACATCTCCATACTTATTCCTCTCCTGGCCCCCAACGTACTCCACCGTCTTCTCCAGCGCAATGTTCATGTACCCGTCCACCGACGACAATTCACCTCGTAAGCCACCAACACTGTCAGCTTCACGAACGTGTCTCCCGAGTAGTGGAATGCCCCGCCGCTCAAGGAGGGAACGGGTATACCTTTGTATTCGACGCCGGAGTTTAGCTTAACGGTGATGGGGGCACCGATTATCTCGCTGAGGAAGGTGGAGGGGTCGGAGGTTTCATGGGGGTCTGACATTTTTTGGGTTGATTGATTGTTTTTTTTGCTCGGCTTAGTTTAGTTGTAGTTTGTGTGGCTTGTGGTGGTGGTGAATGTAGGAGATGGGAAAGGTAAGGCAGGTATCACCGGTAGGTTTTGGTGGTTGGATGGCTTGGCGCTGTTGGGGCTCATCATGTGGTTATGGGATCTGATTTATAGTAAATTTATAGTAGAACAGCGTATTATTGTAGCGCCAGTGGTCCAGTGGTAGGATTATTGCCTTCCAAGCAATCGGCAGGGGTTCGATTCCCTTCTGGCGCATTTTTTGTGGTAGCGCTCGTTTGTTGGATTTTTTTATCTAGATGTGGGTCGGGAATGCCTCAATAGAGAGTTTGCGCAAGAGGACCTAGGTGGCAGTTAACGGAAAAGAGACCTAGGTCTCTGAATGAGTTTGCGCACCAGGTCCAGGTGGCCTGGTAGCTGGAAGATGGGAATCGAGTAGGGTAATATCGCATTGCCGGGTTGCCCTCAAGTTTGTTCCCTGCTCAAATTAGGATTCCCAGATACACAAGTTGGGTACTAACCATACTGACTGCCATAGAACAGGTGATAATCTACTACTGAATGCCTGGTATTACCATCAGTAAAATATTTTAATAGAATGTAAAAAGAGTGCTGTGCTGCTGCTGATTTATTGTGCTGCAGTGATCGGATTTCTTCAGGTCTGAAAAGCCCTATTTTACACCTCTCCCAGGTCTCGCTACCCACCTGGGTGTCCAAGACTTTTAGGTTAACAGAAAATAACCTGTTTTCCTTCCACCTAGGTCTCCTTGCGCAAACTCTCTAATCCCTCGGTAACAAAGATATTATGGAGACCCCCGTCCCTGAGCAAATCTAAGTGGTTCCTTGATGGGCTGTATGTAGAGTGACGCATGGTGATTAATCGATTTATATCATACCAGAAAAGATAGGAAGAAGATTGCGCTCCGTTAGTGATGTTTTCTGTGCATAAGGTATTGGACAGGAGGGAAATGGACCAGCCAGGGAAGTAAATTAGTTACCGTAGGATTCACCAAAAAAGAAAATAGCAGGAATCTAGAAATCTCAAATGAGAATGAGGCACAACCCCAAGAAGAGGAACCTCCGAAGGGCCGGAGATATTTCTGATAGCACATCATGGTAGATTTTCCCATCCTCAGGCCGAATTCCCAGGCTTTCTTCCACCTTGTCGAACCTTCCGCAGAGATCGATCCCCGCAAAAGCCCACGGACAGCCCGACCCACTTCTATTCCCAACCAACCCACTTCCCTGTCCAATCCATTATATCACGCAGAACCTCTTTTCCAGCTCTCCCCCCCCATTGCGAGCGAGCCGCCAGGTGCCAACTGCCCCATCCGGGCCGTGGAATCAAAGAAGGAGCTCTCCCGGGTGAGGTAAGCACAATAACTGATCCATCATACGAGAAGACGTTAGCGCGCGGTAGCGATCCCGGCAGTACTAATTAACCCATAACAAGAGAACATTGCTACGGCGGGTTCAATCCCCCCCTAACACAGTAAAAACGCCACTCCGTACCATACTGGCCCGCCTCTACCGGTGGGGGAAATGATGGAATTACCGTATCCATTCTACCACCTCCTCCTCCTCCTGTGTTGTACGCATAGCACGATACTGTACCTGACTCATCCATACTCTCTAGTGATGTATATATTAGGTATTCGGAATTCTGAAACTCACGCTGCAATAGGAGAGCGGGGGTTTTCCTCCTACCGCCAAGGTATCATGTCAGCCCCCGATCTCATACAGCGAGACCTGGCCGTACTGCTTACTTATTCATTTATTTATTTTCCCCATTCGGGTTGTTTTTTTATCGATAGGCGATATATCCCTGGTCAACCCCGGCTGCTGCTCTAGTTGAGTTGAGTTGAATTTGCTTTTTTTTTTCCCTTCCAAATTTATCCCCTCAGTCAGGTCGTGACCGCGACCCATGGTCGAGTGATACCCTATGCGAGCGCACCTTGCCGCTGTCCCGGATGTCCGAAATTCGGGCTTTTATAGTCTAGAACAGTGAGGAGCCTCGTTACTTGAGCAAAAATGGGTTCTGTCTAGCGGTGTTTTATTGGTTGAGAGTTTGAACGGTCTGGACTTCACTACTAGGCGATTTTTAAAGTATTCGGAATCTTGGCACTGATTTGTATGCGTCTTGGCGCCAAGCCGTACGAATATTAAAAATCTGTGAGTACTCTAGAACGTCGTACCCGGGTGGTTTCTCAACGAGAGTGTTTCTCTCTCACCCGGCGCCCGTAACTAGGCACAGGGCGACACCCATGTTGCTGTGCCGAGCCAATTTCAAAGATACCACCTATATAATATTACTTTTTATGAATTATCCTTCCAACTCGCGTTCTCCAGTGGGATAAGCCCTACAAGAAAGGCAGACACAGGGCATAATACAAGTACTGATATTCTGCCGTTCAACAAACGAGCGTTTTGCACGAAGACTCCTCGACGGAAAGAAAGAAAGGAAGAAGAGTAATACCACTAGTAAAAGAGGATAAGAACATTTTATTTAGATTATCCTATTCCCCCCCACACACGATCTCGCCCATCTCAACTCCCACCTGTTCTGATCCTCCCTTTGCCTCCACAAGGCCTAGACCCACCATCTTTAGGATGTCATGTCTATGCATGAAATCCCTGGTAACCTTCCCCCAAATGTCTACATATACATCCCATTAGTACCCGCGAGCCAAGAGAGAGGGAAAGGGAGTGAGGCATACACATAGGTAGAGCAAGAGCGCAAACCGCTACCTGGATGGAAGCAACATAGATGAACATGCGCTTAGTCCCTGCTTGGCCTAGCCAGTTGAAAGCTTCCCAAGTCAGCCCAAAGCAGAAGAAATTTTTAAACAGCAGCAAGCAAGTGAAGCTCTCTATGGCAATGTTTGGGTATGCGTCGACAAGGTAGAGCGCTGATGCTATAGCGCCCATTGTCATACCCATCAGCCTGTGGCCGTTAGCTTTCCCTCCTCTCAATTGATATTATGCGGAGAGCAATGCGAAGGGAAGGATGGGACAGGCAACGAACTCGAGCGCAAAGAAAAAGTCTGGCCAGAACCAGCCGTACTTCGTAGTATTGGAAGCGGTGATCCCAAACATGTAGAGCCCTATTCACACATCCGCCGTTAGAATGATTTTTTGAATAGCGAAAACCAAAGGGCGTGAGGGAACAGACCAAGACAGCCAGTAATCATTTGCGGGATCACTAGGAATAGGCGAAACTCTGGCTCATAGATTCCCTTGTTGATTCTAGCGAGGTACTTGGCAGACCAATCCGCTGATGGACCAGTAATGCTCAGACCAACCAAAGCGCCAATAAAAGCGCCGGTATACATATAGCCAGTTTCAACCTCACTGAACGAAAGAGGAGGGAGCATAAACTACTAGAGTTAGTCTCTAGAGCAAAAACCTGAAGGTAGGTAAGTAGGGCACGTACCACAGCAGCAAGGACAACCCCAATCATGACGGTCCATCCGATCATTACCCCTTGTGTAAGCATGCCCCACATCACAGCTGGATGAAAGAGAAGCACAATCGGGCGGAGGAAGAGCTTTAAGGGTGATTCTAAAGTCTTCCGGCCACTAAACAAGGACATTCGCTGTAGAAAGGAGCGCCGCGGGCCAGCAGCTGCACATTCGAAACTGTCTGAATATATTTTGCCAGTATCAGCTCGCTGCCTCCCAATTGATTCAATATATCTCGTAGTTGGAGGTTATTTCCCTTGAATTTGGCTTCAAGTATTGCTTACCTTGGTTGGACAATGGAGTGCTACGATGTACTGGACGGTTGTAGGAAGTTTCCGGGACCCATAACACTACCTAATATCCCAACTCATCAGCTCGATCTCCTACATATCTGTCAGGCGCAGGAATACTAACCGCAGGTAGCATAGCCCCAGTGAATATTGCAACAAGGAAAAACGGCCACCGCCACCCCAACTCCTTAGTAATCTTGCCCACGATAACCGGTGTCAAAAAGGCACCCCCAAAGAGCGAAAAGTTTGCCAAGGCCATACGCTTCCCAAGTTGCTATACATACATACACACAATTGGTTAGTTGGCTGCTAGTCCTACCTACAGTCCCCTCCCCCGCCTAGCCTGCCAAAAAGGAACTTACATGCACACAATACATCTCACCAACGGTAATGTTGACCAAAGTCTCAAATGGACAAACTGCCACACCTTGGAAAATCCTCGCCCAAAGAAAGGATTCGTAATTCGAGGCTAAACCACCCCAAACGGAAGACACAATCAACAATACCGTGCCTAATAGGTACAAGTGCCGCTTTCCATAGACTCTCGCAGACGCAACAAACGACAGCCCAGCAACACCAACACCACAGAGGTGATAGCCCGTCAAAAGGGCAATCTCAGTGAAGCTACGCTGGAAGTGTTGTGCGAAAAGAAAAGTACTCGGGGCAAGAATAGGACCGAGCCTTATAAGCTATTAGCATTCTCTCATACCCCAAACACCAATAGCTTACAATATGACTTACGTAGCAGCCATGATCTACACAGTTATCAGTTAGCATCGCCATAGCATGGTATTAGTAGACCAAACCTCAGTACTAGGACTGGGCGTAGTATAAGAAAGCTAACTCGAGTAGAGAGCAAACTTACAGAAACCAAGCAAAGAATAAACGTGATCAAGTCCCTCTCCCACAACGGCCAATTCTACTCAATCTCCATCAGCATTCCCAACACACTCACTCTAGCTACCGCCAAACCCATTGATCAAACGGAAACTCACCAACGGGTCGTTCGGATCATCAGAAGGCTGAGGAACAAGAACTATCGGAACATCACCTGTCAAGTCATACTTCAAGCTAGGATCCAAGTCTTCGGTCACAGTCGTCACACTATCCACAACCCCTCCAGCGCCGATGAACGCGGTGCCTAAATCCTCGTTAGCATCCCCCACACACGCGCGCCCTCGTGGATATAACAGTAAGGCCTACCGGGAACGTGATCATCGCTCTCCCCCTTCTTCGGTTCTATGATCCAGAGGCCCATGGTTTTCGTCTTATTCTCCTCCTTCTTTTGTTCCTAGAGTGGCCAGGATATCGGTAAGGCAAGATCATACTAGGGAAAGGGAAAAAAAGCAAAATAGAGCAGGGCAGAAAAAGGGTAGGGAGCGAACCGTACGCGTGTGCGTGAGATAGCAAACTTCCTGTGTTCTGAAGTGGGCGTGTTGGTTGTGGTTAGTGTCAGGCAGTTTGGTTTGTTGTGATTTGTTAAAAAAAGGAACTCACCTACGAACGCTGAACACGAGTTTTTGGCACAGTTGGCAGCAAAATTACTATGCTCTTAGGGCGAAGACATACCGGTAATATTATATATTTGTCTTTGCCCTAAGGGTACCCAGGGCACTGGGGCAGAGCTCTGCAAGGTAAGAAACAGCACAATGCTCCTCTCCAGACATACCGGTAAATAAAAAGCCGAGAGAGCATTGGGACGCCAGCATTAAACATCCCAAATGAATAGTCACCTCTCACATGATTAGTAGCTTTAAAACCGATCTCATGGTCTTTGTCCATATATCGAGAACCTAAGCTAAGTAACGAACGGTCGTTTTCGTGTAATACGCGGCTATACCGAGCCTAGCCTACCGCATTTATCGATCACACAAGTACCGTGCCGTAAGAAACTGGTAAAAGAGATGCAATTCCGCGAAGGCATTCACCCCGGGCATTAAAGAGCATTCATGCAAGTTTGAAATAGACATTGGAGTGTGTAAGATCCCTTCTTTTTTTGGAGGGACAAGACCAACACAAGACTTGGCACACAAAAAGTGCTCCTCCGATCCCCGGGCGGAATGCCTCTTTTTTATTCGCCAGAATGAATATCTCATGTGATAATTAAGTGGATACAGCGACAGACAAATGCGGTGCACCACGGATGATCCCTTCCTCAGGGGTGCTTCTCCCGAAACTAGAAAGCTCCCCTGTGTCCTACTCGGGTACCGTACTGTGCAGGTACTCAAACAAGTCCCTTAAAGGACCCTTGTGATCCGCCATCTCCTGCAGGCCTCTTCTCTTTGGATCAAAAGGCAAAAGCTCCTCGGAAAGATGGGAGCTTTCCTGGCGTGGTATGACCAAAGCCCTCTACTGTACGGTACTCGAGCACAACATCTTGGATCTCATCAACTACCGGCAGCACTCGCAATTCTACCGTATTACTCAAGTAATCTGTCAAACTAAGGCTGATGCGGCGATTTCCGTAGATAAGCTGATATCGCACTGAATTTCAAGAGTTCTTTCGGTATCCCGACACAAAACACGCGCCGGCACGAGCACAGCACACCCGCTATCCCGGATCTTGATAATCCGAATGCCTTGCTGTCCTGTGGGAATCCCTGTAAGTTTCAAATTTCCCACCAAACCCTGGCCTGTTGTCCCGGATCGCTCGCTGCGGCAGACTGATTCTTTGGATTTTGGACATCTGGAATGAGGGGAATGCAGTGCTATCCACACCCAAATCATGCACCAGCTTGACGTATCGTACGGCACGGTACCGGTACCCGAGTATGTCGTGAGAAACCTCGGTAAGCTGCCGGTACCTTCGAGAGTAGAAACAGAGCTACCTGTCCCCTGTGGTTTGGTCCCACTATGATGGTGGTCGAAAGCACTCATTGAATGAAGGATTACAAGGTCCAACAGGGAGTCGTGGAGAAATCACTCAAGGTTAATGGGCCAAATATTTCCCTACCCATTCCCGTTAAGGTCAATGGGTCCTCACGCTTGTGGAAGTTAACAGCTTTAGAGCTCCGCTTCAAAATCAAGCACCGCTCCTTCTAGATGAAACATTCAGAGAGGAAAGCTGCCATTTGTCATAGATAGCCCGTGGTCACTCTAAACAAACAACTCAGGGCCCAATATGACAAAACCTCTCCTTATTCCAAAAGCGAAACCACAGCCCAAGCAGTGCCTAGAGAGACCCCGTCACATATTCCCAAGTCGCCCTAAAGCAGTTTAATACAATTGTGGCCGCAGTTACCTAGATTCTGACACTATGCCTCATCTACACACTGTTGACAAGATCTTCAAAACTGGTGAGGTGCAATGCAGTCCCCAACGTGGGACACTGCGGATACCGGCAGGTGGCAAACAGGGAATGGCCCTGTTCGTCTACCGCCGGTTCTCGCCGTCCCCGTTGAACACTATCTGTGATCCGAAGATCTTGAGGTCTGGAATGAGAGAAAGGAAGAAACCGTTACAGCACTCGGGGGGGGGGGTCATTAAAAATTTGGAACCATATCCCTTGTCTCTGTAGGGGGTTGTACTTGTACTCGGGTACAAGGGTAATTGGGGCCCGGTAACACGAACACACTCGCGCAGCGTATTGCTTGAGAAAACGCAGCGAAAGTGCTTGTGTCACCGGTCCCGACTTTTTGCCACCACCAAAAAAAC
>Ga0307513_10001311_pt1 | contig 35961 bp, 33 predicted proteins | sample 15_EM_MG_FD_202174 | JGI IMG/M metagenome (GOLD analysis project Ga0307513, IMG submission 202174) | Populus trichocarpa ectomycorrhiza microbial communities from riparian zone in the Pacific Northwest, United States - 15_EM | ecosystem: Host-associated > Plants > Roots > Unclassified | place... | reverse complement strand
ACCACCACGTCGGCGTCGTTGAAACAGCCGCAGAAGTCCGCGAACAGGTCCTTCAGCCGTGAATAGCGGTGGGGCTGGACCACGGCGATCACCCGGCCTTGCGTCACCGCCCGGGCCGCCTTCAGCACCGAGGCGATCTCCACCGGATGGTGGCCGTAGTCGTCGATGATGCTGATTCCACGCGCCGTCCCGACACTGCTGAACCGTCGCCGCACGCCGCCGAAGCCGGTCAGGCCCTTGCGGATGTCGTCGGCCGACACCCCAAGCTCACGGGCCACGGCGATGGCGGCCAGCGCGTTCATGACGTTGTGGTGGCCGGCCATCGGCATGTGCAGTCCGTCGATCCGCAGGGGCGCGACGTCGTGCGGCGCGATCACCGCATCGAAGCGCGACCCGTAGGCGCCCATGCTGATCTTCTCGGCCCGCACCTCGGCCTGGGGATTGACGCCATAGGTCACCAGACGCCGGTTCTCGATCCGCGCGGCCAGGGCCTGGACCTCCGGGTGGTCGATGCACAGCGCGGCGAAGCCGTAGAAGGGGATGTTCTCCACGAAATCCTGGAAGGCGTGCTTCACGGCGTCGAAGTCGCCGTAATGGTCCAGGTGCTCGGGATCGATGTTCGTCACCACGGCGACGATGGATTTCAGCTTCAGGAAGGTGCCGTCGCTCTCGTCGGCCTCCACCACCATCCAGTCGCCCTCGCCGACCTTGGCGTTGGCCCCGTAGGCGTTGATGATCCCGCCGTTGACCACTGTCGGGTCCAGGCCGCCGGCGTCCAGCAGGGCTGCGATCATCGAGGTGGTGGTCGTCTTGCCGTGCGTGCCGCCCACGGCCACGGAGAACTGCAGGCGCATGAGTTCGGCCAGCATCTCGGCCCGACGCACCAGGGGCAGGCGCCGGTCGCGGGCGCCGACCATCTCGGCGTTGTCGGCCTTCACTGCCGTCGAATAGACCACCGCCGAGGCGCCTTCGACGTGGGCGGCGTCGTGGCCGATGAAGATCTTCGCGCCCAGCTTCTGAAGCCGGTCGGTGTTGGGGCCGGCCTTCTGGTCGGAGCCCTGCACGGTGTAGCCGATGCGCAGCATGATCTCGGCGATGCCGCTCATGCCGATGCCGCCGATGCCGATGAAATGGACGGGGCCGAGGGCGAACGGGACGGGGCGCTTGTTCATGTGCTCTGCTAGCCCATTCGGGGCGTATGTGAAAAGGCTAGAGGCCGGCGGTCTTTTCCACCACGTCGGCCAGGCGCTCGGCGGCGTCCGGCTTGGCGACCGACCGGCTGGCGTGGGCCATGTCCTGCAAGCGGCCGGGCGCCGTCAGCATCGCTTCCAGCGTCGCCGCCAGGCCCTGGGCGCTGAGCTCCGGTTCGCGGATCATCTCGGCGCCGCCGACATCCACCAGCAGCCGGGCGTTCTGGCCCTGGTCATCGTCCACGGCGATAGCCAGGGGGATCAGGATCGCGGGCTTTCCCGCCACCGCCAGTTCGCAGACCGTGCCGGCGCCGGACCTGCCGATCACCAGATGGGCCTGCGCCAGCCGCGTCGCCATGTCCTTGAAGAAGGGCGCGATCTCGGCGGTGATCCCGGCGGCGTCATAGGTCGCCCGCGCGTGGTCCATCGATTCCGCCCGCGCCTGCTGTTGGACGCTCAGGCGGCGGCGCAGGGCCTCGGGCAGCAGGGCCATGGCCTCGGGCACGCGCTCCGACAGCAGCCTGGCGCCCTGGCTGCCGCCGGTGACCAGCAGTCGGATCGGGCCCTCCACGCCAGGCGGTGCATAGGCGAGGTCCGCCAGGGCGCGGATCTCCGGCCGCATGGGATTGCCCACCACCACCGCCCTGGCGGCCACTTGGGCCGGGGCCTTCTGCAGCACCGGAAAGGCGCAGGCGACGGTGCGCACGCGCGCGGCCATCCGGCGGTTCGCCCCGCCCATGACCGCGTTCTGCTCATGGATCACGGTGGGCAGGCCCAGGGTCACGCCCGCCAGCAGGCCGGGGACGGAGGGATAGCCGCCGAAGCCGATCACCACGTCCGGCTTGAGCCGCTGGAACGCCCGCCGCGCCTGGCCGACGCCCGCCACGATGGCCAGGCCCGCGCCCGCCATGCTCAGCGGGTCGCCCCGCCTGTAGGTCCTGGCCGACAGGCCGATGCGCTCCTCGGCAGGGAACCCCTCGGCGAAGGCCGCGGCGCGCTCGTCGCTGGCCAGCACGATCCGCCAGCCTCGCGCGATCAGGGCTTCGGCCAGCGCCTGGGCGGGAAACAGGTGCCCGCCGGTTCCTCCGGCGGCGACGACGGCGAGCTTGGACATCGACGTCCTCCTCAGGACGCGAAGGCGTCGGTCTTGTTCAGGCCTTCGCCGGGCTCATAGGCGCCGGGCCGGCGGCGCGTCAGCGCCAGCGCCATGCCCAGCGTCAGCCCCATCGCCAGCATGGACGAGCCGCCATAGGAGATGAACGGCAGCGTCATCCCCTTGGTGGGGATCATGTCGAGGTTCACCGCCACATTGATGAAGGCCTGCAGGCCCACCATCACGAACAGGCCCGCCGAGGCGACCTGCTCGAACGGGTCGTTCAGCTTCATGGCCCGCAGCAGGCCTCTGATCACGATGAAGGCGAACAGCGAGATCAGCAGCAGCGAGAAGACCAGGCCATATTCCTCGGCCGCCACCGAATAGATGAAGTCGGTATGCAGGTCGGGGACGTGGCGCGTCATCACGCCTTCCCCCGGTCCGCGCCCGAACAGGCCGCCTGCCTGGATGGCTTCGGCGGCGCGGTCGACCTGGTGGGTGTCGCCCTTGTCGGAGCCCAGGAAACGATCCACCCGGCTGGCGACGTGCGGCATCAGGAAATAGGTGCTGGACAGCCCCCCGACCGCCAGCGCCCCCAGCAGCATGACCCAGGAAAGCGGCACCCCGGCCATCCAGAAGGCCGCCCCGAAGGCGACGGTGATCAGCACCGTCTGGCCGAAGTCGGGCTGGATCAGCAGCAGGGCGATCGACAGGCCGTAGAGGCCGAAGGCGATGGACACGCCCGGAACCCCCTGCCCCTTCTGGCCCTCGGCGAACATCCAGGCGACCAGCACGATGAAGGCCGGCTTCATGAACTCCGACGGCTGCAGGCTGAAGCCGGGCAGCTGCAGCCAGCGCGTGGCGCCCTTGGCGTTATGGCCCATGAACGGCAGCAGGATCATGATCGCGATGGCGATCACGAAGATCACGAAGGCGGCCCGGCGGATGCCGCGCGAATCCAGCATCGAGACCGCGATCAGGATGACCGAGCCGATCGCCGAGAACACGCATTGGCGAACGGCGAAATGGAACGGGTCGTCCACGTTCATCCGCGCCGCCGCCGCCGGGCTGGCGGCGAAGGACATCATGACGCCCAGCGCGATCAGGATGGCGACGGCGCCCAGCAGCCAGCGGTCGGTGGTCCACCACCAGACCCCGATCGGCGAGCGGTCGCTGCGGGAGAAGGCGTGGGCCTGGGACGTGCTCATGCGCGCGCGCCCTTGACGGCCGGCGCGACGATGGCCTCCACCGCCGCGCGGAAGGCGTCGCCCCGCTGTTCGAAATCGGCGAACTGGTCGAAGGAGGCGCAGGCCGGCGACAGCAGGACGACGGCGTCCTGGCCGCTGGCGGCGGCGTCGGCATAGGCCTGGGCGACGGCGGCGTCGATCGTGCCTGACTGCACGACCGCGGCCTTGCCCTCGAGGGTCCTGGCGAAGGCCGGCGCGGCCTGGCCGACCAGATAGGCCTTCTCGATGCGGGGGAAGAGATCGGCCAGGTCGTCGATGCCGCCGGTCTTCGGCTCGCCGCCGGCGATCCAGTAGAATTTGGGGTAGCTCGACATCGCCTGGCGCGCGGCGTCGGCGTTGGTGGCCTTGGAGTCGTTGACGAACCGCACGCGGCCGATCTTGGCGACCATCTCCATGCGATGGGCGAGGCCGGGGAAGGTCATCAGGCCCTCGGCCGCATCCTCCGGCGAAATCCCGAGCCCGCGCGCGGCGGCGTAGGCCGCAGCGGCGTTCTGCCAGTTGTGGCGGCCCGGCAGGGAGCGGGCGCGCAGCAGGTCCACGACTTCGGTCGCCCGCTCGCCGGTGGCGTCATAGAGCAGGCCCTGCAGCACATAGGCGCCGCGCCCGATGGCCTTGCTGGCGGAGATCGGCACGATGGTGCGGCGGTTGGCGGCGGTGATCTCCGTGCAGATCCGCTGGCCCCAGGGATCGTCGACCCCGATCACGGCGGTGTCGCCCTTGCCTTGGTTCAGCAGCACGCGCCGCTTGGCCGCGACATAGCCGTCCATGTCGCCGTGGCGCTCCAGATGGTCGGGCGACACGTTCAGGATCATCGCCACGTCGGCCTTCAGGCTCGACGTCAGGTCGAGCTGGTAGGACGACATCTCCAGCACATAGACCGCCCCGCCGTGCATGTCGTCGAGGCCGAGCACGCCAAGCCCGATGTTGCCGCCGATGCGGGTGTCGCGGCCGGCCATGCTGCAGATATGGCCCAGGAGCGCGGTGGTGGTCGACTTGCCGTTGGTGCCGGTGATGGCGACGGTCTTCGGGCGCTTGTGCTCGGCCGCGGCGTTCACGGTGCGGGCGAACAGCTCCATGTCGCCGACGATCTCGACGCCCGCGGCCTTGGCCTTTTCCACCGTCCAGTGGGGCTTGGGGTGAGTCAGGGGCACGCCCGGCGACAACATGACGGCGGCGAACTGCGACCAGTCGGCGTCGCGCAAGTCCTCGACCGGCAGGCCCTCGGCCTGCGCCTTGGCCCGCGCGGCGGGTTGCTCGTCCCAGAGCGCCACCTCGGCTCCGCCGGCCAGCAGCGCGCGCGCGGCCGTCAGCCCGGTGCGGGCCAGCCCGAACACGGCGACCTTCCTGCCTTCGAAACCGCGGACCGGGATCATGACGTGGCGCGCCCTCCCCTACCGCAGCTTCAGGGTGGCGAGGCCCAGCAGGGCGAGCATGACCGCCACGATCCAGAAACGGATCACGACGGTGGACTCCGACCAGCCGAGTTTCTCGAAGTGGTGGTGGATCGGCGCCATGCGGAACACCCGCTTGCCGGTCAGCTTGAAGGAGATGACCTGGATCATCACAGATAACGTCTCGACGACGAACAATCCTCCGATCACGCCCAGAACGATCTCGTGCTTGGTGGAGACCGCCACCGCGCCGATGGCGCCGCCGAGCGCCAGCGACCCGGTGTCGCCCATGAAGATCTTGGCGGGCGGTGCGTTGTACCAGAGGAAGCCCAGGCCGGCGCCGATCATCGCCCCGCAGAACACCGCCACCTCGCCCACGCCGGGCACGAAATGCAGTTGCAGGTATTGGGCGAAGACGAAGTTCCCCACCAGATAGGCGATCAGGCCGAAGGCGGCGGCGGCGATCATCACCGGCACGGTCGCCAAGCCGTCCAGGCCGTCGGTGAAGTTCACCGCATTGGCCGCGCCGACGATGATGAAGGCCCCGAAGGCCAGGTAGAACCAGCCAAGATTCAACAACAGCTGCTTGAAGATCGGGAAGGCCACCGAGGTGGCCAGCTCCGGCGCTTCCGGCGGGCGGCCGCCCAGCAGCGTCACCATGGCCACGGCCCCCACCGCGATCGCCACCTCGAGCACCAGGCGAAGCTTGCCGGAGATGCCGGCGGTGGTCTGCTTGGTGACCTTGGCGTAGTCGTCGAGGAAGCCGAGGACGCCATAGCCCGCCGTCACCAGGATGACGGCCCAGACGTAGATGTTCTTCAGGTCGGCCCAGAGCAACGTGCCCACCAGCAGGCCGGCCAGGATCATCACCCCGCCCATGGTCGGGGTGCCGGCCTTCTCCACCACGTGGCGCTGGATGCCGTCGGTGCGGATCGGCTGGCCCTTGCCCTGCTTGGCCTGCATCCAACGGATGAAGCGCGACCCCATCAGCACCACCACCAGCTGCGCCGTGAACAGCGCCATGCCGGTGCGGAACGTCAGGTATTTCAGGAGGTTGAGGACCGGGACGTGCTGACCGGCCGAGAGTTGCTCATAGAGCCAGTAAAACATCAGCCAGCCCCCTGGGATCCGGAATCGAGCGCAATGAGCGCGGCCGCGACCACGCTGGCTTTCGATCCATTGGATCCCTTCACCATCACCACGTCGCCGGGCTCTGCGGCCCGGACGACCTGCGGCGCAAGCTCGGCCGCGGTTTCGGCGTAGCCGCCCCGCCGAGTCGGAGGAAGGGCGTCCCAGAGGGATTTCATCAGCGGGCCGGCCAGGAAGACCAGGTCGACGCCGGCCTTCTCAAGCGGCGAAGCCAACTGGGCATGGAACCGCGGCGCGTCGGGGCCGAGTTCCAGCATGTCGGTCAGCGCGACGATCCGTCGCCCGGTGGTCTTGCGCGCGCCCAGCGACGCGGCGGCGGCGGCCATGGAGATCGGATTGGCGTTATAGCTCTCGTCGATCAGCGTGAACCGGCCGCCCTTCAGCGCGATCTCGCGCTCGGCGCCGCGGCCGTCGAGGGGCTGGAAACCCGCCAGGGAAGCCATCGCATCGTCACGGCCCACCGCCAGGGCTTCGAGCATCAGCAGCACCGCCAGGCTGTTGGGACCCCAGTGGAAGCCGCTCTGCAGGATCGGGAAGCTGACCGTGTCGCCGTCCAGGTTTGCCTGCAGCTCCGCCCCGCCGGCCCGGGCCTGGAAGTCCAGCAGCCGCGCATCGACGCCGGCCCTGGTCCCGAAGGTGCGGATCGTCGCCCCGGCGTTGCGCGCTTCTCCGGCCAGGAAATCGAACCAGGCGTCGTCGGCGTTCAGCACGGCCACGCCGCCCGGCTCCAGCCCTTCGAAGATCTCGGCCTTGGCCTTCGCCACCCCGGCCTCGCCGTCAGGGAAGTTCTCGATATGCACCGGACCGACCGTGGTGATGCAGACCGCGTGCGGGCGGACCATCTTCACCAGGGGCGCGATCTCGTCGGCGTGGTTCATGCCGATCTCGAACACCGCGCGCTCGGTGTCGCGCGGCATGCGCGCCAGGGTCAGCGGCACCCCGATGTGGTTGTTGTAGGACTTCACCGACGAGTGGGCGCGCCCGGCGCGCAGCAAGCCGGCGCGGATCGCCTGGGTGACGCTGGTCTTGCCGACCGATCCGGTCACCGCGCCGCGCCGCGCATCGGTTGCGCGAAGACGGGCGGCTTTTCCAAGCATCTCCAATGCCTTGAGCGTATCTTCCACCAGCACGGCCGAGCCGTCGCAGGGTCGAGAGGCCAATGCCGCGACCGCGCCCTTGCCCAAGGCCTGGGGGATGAATTCATGGCCGTCCCGCACCCCGGCCAGGGCCACGAAGAGGTCGCCGGCCTCCACCGTGCGGGTGTCGATCGAGACGCCGCCGGCCACAAAAGCCGCGCCCTGCAACCGACCGCCGGTCGCCTGGCGGATCTCCTCGGAGGTCCAGAGCCCGTCAACCACCAGCCGCCTCCAGCGCCTGGCGGGTTTCGACCACGTCGTCGAACGGATGGACGACATCGCCGACGATCTGCCCCTGCTCGTGCCCCTTGCCGGCCACCACCAGCACGTCGCCCTGGCCGAGCAGGGCGACGCCGGCGCGAATGGCGTCCCGGCGGTCGCCGATCTCGCGGCCGCCCACGGCGCCGGCCAGCACCTCGGCGCGGATCTCGGCGGGAACCTCGCTGCGCGGGTTGTCGTCGGTGACGATGGCCAGGTCGGCTTCCTTGGCGGCCACGGCGCCCATCAACGGCCGCTTGGTCCGGTCACGGTCGCCGCCGGCGCCGAACACCACGATCAGCTTGCCGCCGACGTGCGGGCGCAGGGCGCGCAGCACGGTCTCCAGGCCGTCGGGCGTGTGGGCGTAGTCCACATAGGCTTCGCCGCCGCGCCGCCCGGTCCCGACACGCTGCAGCCGCCCCGGCGCGCCTTCCAGCTTTTCCAGCGCGCCCAGCACGGTGTCGATATCCAGGCCCGCGGCCAGGCAAAGGCCTGCCGCCACCAGGGCGTTCGACGCCTGGAACCCGCCGGCCAGCGGCAGGTGAATGTCGAAGGTCCGCCCCTGCGCCCTGATGGTCAGGTGTTGGCCGTCCGGAGCGAGCGCGCGGCTGACAAGCTCGAGCCCCTGGCCGGCCTCCCCCACGGAAAAGACGCTCTGGCCCGCCGCCACCGCCGCGCCGGCGAACGCCGGATAGGCGTCGGAGTCGGCGTTCAGCACCGCCGTCGCGCCGCGCGGCAACAGGGTCTCGAACAGCCGCAGCTTGGCCGCCCGATAGACGCCCATGGTGCCGTGGTAGTCCAGGTGGTCCTGGGTCAGGTTGAGGAAGCCGGCCGCCGAGAGATGGACGCCGTCCAGCCGACGTTGATCGATCCCGTGCGACGAGGCTTCCAGCGCCAGGTGGGTGACGCCTTTTTCCGCCAGCGTCGCCAGCAGCTCCGCGACATCGGCCGCGTCCGGCGTGGTCAGGCCCGGCGGGGTGATCTGCTCGTCTTCGCCGGCGTGCGGGTCGGTGATGCGCACGCCGAGCGTGCCCATGCTGGCCGCGACGAAGCCCGCCTTGGCGAAGATCTGCCGGCAGAACGCGGCGACGGACGTCTTGCCGTTGGTGCCCGTCACCGCGACGCAGACCGGAGGCTGGCGCTCCCAGAAGGCGGCGGCGGCGAGCGCATAGGCCCGGCGGGGATCGGAGGCGGTCACCACCGGAACGCCCAACCCCGGCATGTCCTCGGAAGCCAGGATCGCGACCGCGCCGGCTTCGACGGCGCGCGCGGCGAAGTCGCGGCCGTTGGCCTTGGCGCCCGGCAGGGCCGCGAACAGGAAGCCCGGCTTCACCTTCCGGCTGTCCGCGGTGACGCCGTCGATCACCGGGTCGGCGTCGAGGTCGCGGCGCAGCAGTTCGGAGAGATGCTGTCCCATCAGTGGTCGGCCTGGTCGATCTCGGCGGGCGTGTAGCCCTCGATGGCGGTCGGCGCCACGTCCTCGCGACGCGCCACGCCCAGGAACGGGCCGATGCGGTTGATCACCCGGCCGGCCGCCGGGGCCGCCGTCCAGCCGCCGGTCTTGAAGCCGAAGGTCTCCTTCGTGCCCTGCGGCTGGTCCAGCAGGATCAGGACGAAGTAGCGGTCGGCCTCCAGCGGCCCGTCGGTGGGGAACACCGCGGCGAAGGAGGCCACCAGCTTGTCGCGGTCGATGCGGCCCTCGATGACCTTTTCCTGCGACCCCGTCTTGCCGCCGACGCGCAGGCCCGGCGCATTGGCCTTGCCCCCTGTGCCGTGGACCACGTTGGCGCGCATCAGGTCGAGCATGGTGCGGGACGTCGTTTCGGAGATCACGCGCCGGCCGCTGGGCCGCGCGCCGGCCTTCATCGGCTTGATGGTCAGCGGGATGTAGGTCCCGCCGTTCATCACCGCCCCCATGCCCGCGGCCACCGCCAGCGGCGATACGGCGATGGCCGAGCCGAAGGAGACCGACGCCACGGTGTTGTCGTCCCACTTGCGCGGCACGATGGGCTTGGCGCTCTCGCGAAGCTCTATCGGGGCGGTCTGCAGGAATCCGAGGTTCTTGTAGTACCGCGCCATGGTCGGCCCGCCGGCCGCCAGCGACAGCTTGCTGGTGCCGATGTTGGACGAGTTCATGAAGATCTCGGCCACCGTCTGCGGATGGTTCTCGGGGTGGTAGTCGCGGATGCTGCGGGAGCCCAGGTGATAGGGGCTGGTGGTGTCGAATTTGGTCGACAGGGTCGCGGCGCCCGAATCCAGGCCCATGGCGACGCTGAACACCTTCATGATCGACCCCATCTCGTAGACCCGCGCGGCGACGCGGTTGACGAGGCGGTCGGGGTCGGCCGCGCCGGGAATGTTGGGGTCGAAGGCCGGATAGCTGGCCATGCCGAGGATTTCCCCGGTGTGGATGTTGGTGACTATGCCGACGCCGCCGATGGCCTTGTGCATCGCCGCGGCCTTGAACAGCTCGTCCTCCAGCGCCGCCTGCACCCGCAGGTCGATCGATAGGGCCGTCGCATGCTTGGCGGCGACGCCGTCGCGAATGTCCTTGTTCAGGGCGTATTCGGCGCCGGCCAGGCCCTGCCCGCCGGTGTCGGAAAACCCGATCAGGTGAGCCGCCGTCATGCCCAGCGGATAGACCCGCCGCTGCTCGACCTCGAAGCTCAGGCCCGGCAGGCCCATGTCGTGGATGCGGCCCCGCACCTGGGGCGTCAGGCCGCCGATCAGGAAGGTGCGCTTCTTCCGCTTCAGCGCCTTGTTCAGGCGTTCGGCGTCGAGGCTCGGCAAGGCTTCGTGCAGGCCGCGCCGGGTCTCGGCCGTATCCCAGATCTCGCGCGGATCGATGTAGAGGCCATAGTGCAGCAGGTCCGCCGCCAGCATCGCCCCGTTGCGGTCGGTCAGGTCCGAGCGCGCGCTGCCGGCGTTCCATTCATAGGTGGAGCCGTCGCCCGCTTCGGGAAACACCGCGGCGCGCATCGCCCCGATGCCCAGCGTCGCAAAGCCGGTGGCGAACAACGCCAGCACGAAGAATATCCGGATGCGGGTGTCGTCTTCGGCGCGACCCCGCGCCTTGGCGCGCTCGAACGCGTGCTCGAGCCGCCACATGCCGCCCGTCAGCCAGCCCCAGCCGGGTCGCGGTCCGATCATCTGGGGGTTAAGGCTCATTGACCGTCTCGCGCCGGGCGATCTCGACGAGCTTGTCGGGCTCGGTCTCCTGGCCGGCGGCCACCGGCGCCATGCCCAGATGCGAGGACGACAGGCGCTCGATGCGGTCGGGCCGCTCCAGGTGCTGCACCTCGGCCTCCAGCAGGCGGATGCGCAGGCGCTCGGCGTCGATCTGACGTTCGGTGCGGGCGATCTCGGCGCGCTCGCGGCCCGCCATCGTCTTGGCCAGGTACACCCCCAGCACCAGCGCCGTCAGCAGCCCCAGCGCCACGACATCCACCAGGCGAAACCCGCGGATTCGACGTTCGAACAGACTCATGCCGCCTCCCTCCACACCGCCGCGGTGGTCCGCCGCGCCGCCCTGAGCTTCGCCGACCGCGCGCGCGGGTTGGCCTCCACCTCGCTTGGCGAAGGCGCGCGCGCGCCGTTGAACAGCAGCTCGAAACTCGATTCCTGCGACGCGGCCACCGGCGGCGCATGGCGCGAACCAGCCGGAGTCCGCCCCGCCCGCGCCGTGAGAAATGTCTTCACGATTCTGTCTTCAAGCGAATGGAACGTAACGACGCAAAGCGAGGCGCCGGGCTTCAGCACCCGTTCCGCGGCGACCAGCCCGGCTTCGAGTTCGGCCAGCTCCTCGTTGACGGCGATCCGGATGCCCTGGAACGAGCGCGTCGCGGGGTGAACCTTCGCCCCCCGCCGGCCGCCCAGGACGCGCTCGATGAAGTCGGCGAGTTCCAACGTGCGCGTGAACGGCTGCTCGGCGCGGCGCCTGGCGATGGCGCCGGCGATGCGGCGGGATTTCCGCTCCTCGCCATAGACGAACAGGATGCGGGCGAGATCCTCCGGGTCGGCGGTGTTCACCAGGTCGGCGGCTGTCGGGCCGTCGGCGTCCATCCGCATGTCCAGCGGGCCGTCCCGCAGGAAGGAGAAACCGCGCTCGGCTTCGTCCAGCTGCATCGAGGAGACCCCCAGGTCCAGGGCCACACCGTCCACCGAACTGTCTCCGAGCAGCGCCGCCATCTCCGAGAACCTGGCCTCGATCAGCCGGAACCGCGCCGCGTCCAGCCCGTCGGCGAACCGTCTTGCGGTAGGGTCGCGGTCGAAGGCGACGACATCGGCGCCGACCGCCAGCAAGGCCCGCGAATAGCCGCCGGCCCCGAAGGTGCCGTCCACCACGCGGGCGCCGGGCGCCAGGTCCAGGGCGGCGACCACCTCGGCCATCAGGACGGGAACGTGCGGCGCGCTCATCCGACGACGCCTGTTCTGGCCGCGCGCTGCTGGGCCCGGTGCAGGGCCAGGCCGTCGCGGGCGGCTTCGCGCTGGGCGGCGCGGTGGGCCTGGAAGGCTTCGCGCTCCCAGATCTGGAACCGGTCGCCCAGCCCCACCACCGCGACCCAGTCGGTGAGGCCGAACATCTCGCAGAGGTTTTCCGGCAGGGTCACGCGGCCGGCGGTGTCGAACGACAGCTTGGCCATGCCGCCCAGGATCGAGGTCTCCAGCGCCGTGCGCAGCGGATCGCCGAACTCCAGCTCCTCGATAACCCCGACATAGCGGTCGAACAGCGCCTTGCCGCCGCCTTCGATGCAGTCGGCCTCGATGGAGGGAAAGCAGAAGACCCCGTCGAAGGGGCCAGAGACCAGGGCGCGGAATTCCTGCGGCACGACAATGCGGCGCTTGGCGTCCAGCTGCTTGTCGAAGGTGGAGAGAAACACCCCGCCCTACCCCTGCTCTCGGCCCGAAAATCGAACCGCCCCGATCGCCGTCCGAAGCGCGCTTTACAGCCCCGACTGCCGCGCTGCGGTTTGGTTAGCGAATGATGTCTGGGTTAACACGGGTTGAAATGGGAGACAATGACTCTGAATGCCTATTTGCCCCAAAATCAAAGATGTCGCAGGGATTTATAGTTAACCGATGTAAACTATTCACAGAACATACATGGAACACGTTAAGTATAACCGGCAATCTGCGGGTTTCGGCGGGGAATGAAGGATCAGACGGCCTGTAAGCCGGGTTCTGTGCCGCCCCTGCGAAGCAAGCTTCGAAGGGACGCGGCGGCCATTCCTCTGGACCGTCCATCGCTGGACGGTTCTCGCGACCTACCCGGATATCTCAGGCCGACAACGGCCCTACCGGTCGCCCGGCGCGATATCCCTATTCGGTCTTGCTCCTGGCGGGGCTTGCCGTGCCGCTTCCATTGCTGGAAGCGCGGTGCGCTCTTACCGCACCCTTTCACCCTTACCCTCCGGCGAACCGGAAGGCGGTTTGCTTTCTGTGGCGCTGTCCCTGGGGTCGCCCCCGGCGGGCGTTACCCGCCGCCATGTCGTCGTGGAGCCCGGACTTTCCTCCCTCGCCGCAAAGCGAGAGCGACCGCCCGGCCGTCTGATCCGCGCGGAAAATGGTCCCCCCGCGCCTGCGGGTCAACTGACGATCGGCAGGGCGGGTCCAGCGGGCGTCAGGCGCCCGCCCGCAATACGGCGATGATCCGTGCGCGCGTCTCGCCGTCGGCGACGCCATCCACCTTCGACGGCCGCCAATGCCTCTGGAAGGCGCGCACGACGGTGGCGGTCTGGGCGTCGAACTTGCCGCTGGGCGCGGAGTCGTAACCCAATCGCGTCAGGCCCGCCTGCAAGGCGAAGACGCCGACGCCCTCGGCCCCCTCGTCCAAGGGCGCGCCGGGCGCGGGGTCGGGCTCGACCCATATGCCGTGCCCCGCCTGCGCCAACTGCTTCCAGGGAAACAGTTCGCCCGGGTCGGTCTTGCGCTCCGGCGCCACGTCGGAATGCCCCACCAGCCGGGCGTCGTCGATGGTCCAGCGGGTCCTTATGTCGGCCAACAGGTCGATCAGCGCGTGGATCTGGGCCTCGGGAAAGGCGCGATAGCCGAACTCATGGCCCGGATTGACGATCTCGATGCCGATCGAGCGGCCGTTGACGTCGCGCTCGCCCTTCCAGAACGAGACCCCGGCATGCCAGGCGCGGCGTTCCTCCGCCACCAGGGTGAAGACGCGGCCGTCCTCCTCCACCAGATAGTGGGCGCTGACCTTGGCCTGCGGGTCGCGCAACCGCGCCAGCGCCGCCTCGCCCGTCGGCATGCCGGTGTAGTGCAGGACGATCATGTCCGGCGGCGCCTGGCGCAGGTCGAAGTTCGGCGAGGGCGCCGGGATGATGTCCATGTGTCGGCGGCGTCCGGTGGCTGGGCGAGGATGGTGGCGAGGCCGATGGGCGCGGTCAACGCCCGCCGCGGACGTCGACCGGCCCGTCTGGCGAATCCTAGGCGGCTTGGCCCAGGGAGAGACCTTCGTATCGCGTCAGGTGATGGTCGACGGATCCGAAGGCGCTTTCGATCATGGTCGCGCGCTTGAAGTAGTGGCCGATCGCCATTTCGTCGGTCATGCCCATGCCGCCGTGCAGCTGGATGGCGTTCTGGCCGACGAACTTGCAGGCCCGCCCGATCTGCACCTTGGCGGCCGAGGCCGCCTTGGCGCGTTCGGCGTCGTCGGCGTCCAGCTTGATGGTGGCCATGTAGGTCATCGAGATCGACTGCTCGAGCTGGATGAACATGTCGACCATGCGGTGCTGCAGGACCTGGAAATTGGCGATCGGCTGACCGAACTGCTTGCGCTGCTTGGTGTATTCCAGCGTGCCTTCGTGCAGGCGGCGCAGCACGCCGCAGGCCTCCGCAGCGGTCGCCGCCAGCGCCTCGTCCAGGACCTTTTCCACCAGCGGCAGGCCTTGGCCCTCGACGCCGATCAGCGCGTCGGCCGGAACCGAGACGTTTTCCAACAGGACCTCCGAGGCGCGCAGGCCGTCGACGGTGGGATAGTCGCGGGTCGTGACGCCGGCCGCGGACTTGTCCACCAGGAACACCGAAACGCCCTGGGCGTCGCGCTGGGCGCCGCCTGTGCGGGCCGTGACGATCAGGTGCGTCGCCCACGGCGCGCCGATCACGACCGCCTTGGCGCCGTTCAGCACCCAGCCCGCGCCGTCCTTCTTCGCCGTGGTCTTCAGGTCGGCGAGATTGTAGCGGCCCTGCGGCTCGGCGTAGGCGAAGGCGAAGATGGCGTCGCCGGCGATGATCTGGCCGATCAGTTCGGCCGCCCGCGGATGGTTGGAATGCTTCAGGAAGCCGCCGCCGATCACCACCGTGCCCAGATAGGGTTCGACCACCAGGGCTTTGCCGAACTCCTCCATGACGATCATGTTCTCGACGGCGCCGCCGCCGAGGCCGCCATGCTCCTCGCTGAACGGCGCGCCCAGGATGCCGAGTTCCTCGGCGAAGGCCTTCCAGACCGCAGGCCGCCAGCCGGCTTCAGAACGGATGGCGGCGCGGCGCGCCTCGAAGCTGTAGTTGTCGGCGAGGTAGCTGCCGATCATGTCGCGCAGCATCGATTGTTCTTCGGTGAAGCTGAAATCCATCGTTGAAAATCCTGGTGACCGGATGAGTTCGAAAAGCGTCGGCGGTTAGAGGCCCAGCACCATCTTGGCGATGATGTTGCGCTGAATTTCGTTCGAACCTCCGTAGATCGAGGTCTTGCGCACGTTGAAATAGCTGCCCGCCGCGCCGCTCGCGTAGTCGGGACCGATCTGCGCATTGTGGCCCAGGTCGAACAGATAGGGCGCGCCGTAGTGGCTCACCGCTTCCAGCGTCAGTTCCGTCAGGCGCTGCTGGATCTCGGTGCCCTTGATCTTCAGGATCGAGGATTCCGGCCCGGGGCCCTTGCCGCTGTTTTCACCGGCCAGGGCCCGCAGTTCGGTGAACTCGAGCGCCGTCAGGTCGATCTCCAGCTCCGCCACCTTACGGCGGAAGAAGGCTTCCTCGATCAGCGGGCCGCTGTCGTCGGCGCGTTCGGTCGCGGCGATGCCGCGCACCCTTTCCAGGCTGCGCTTTGATCGCGCCACGCCGGCGATACCGGAACGCTCGTGGGCCAGCAGCGCTTTCGCACAGGTCCAGCCCTTGTTTTCCTCGTGGATGCGGTTTTCGACGGGCACTTTCACATTGTCCAGGAAGACGTCGTTGACCTCGTGGTCGCCATCTATGGTGGTGATCGGGCGCACCGTGACGCCGGGGGACTTCATGTCGATCAGCAGGAAGCTGATGCCCGACTGCGGCTTGGCGGCCGGATCGGTGCGCACCAGGAAGAAGCCCCAGTCGGCGTATTGCGCCATCGTGGTCCAGGTCTTCTGGCCATTGACGATGTAGTATTCCTTGCCGTCGTCGCCGGTGACGCGCTCCGCGCGGGTTTGCAGCGAGGCCAGGTCCGACCCTGCGCCGGGCTCCGAATAGCCCTGGCACCACCAGACGTCGCCGGAGAGGATGTCGGGCAGGAACCGCTTCTTCTGCACGTCGGTGCCGAAGGTATAGAGGACCGGCGCGAGCATTATCAGACCGAACGGCAGCAGCGGCAGGGCGTTGGCGAGGGAGAGCTCCTCGGACCAGATGTAGTTCTGCGTAGGCGTCCAGCCCGTGCCGCCGAGCTCGATCGGCCACGACGGGGCGGCCCAGCCTTTCTTGGCCAGCACCTTCTGCCAGAGCAGGTGGTGCTGTCTGTCCAGTCTCTCGCCGGCGTCCTGCTTCGCGCGCAGTTCGGGGGGATAGTTCTCGGCGATGAAGGTGCGAACTTCTTCGCGAAACGCGTTTTCTTCGGGCGTGAAATCCAGATTCATAGCGCCTCTCCCTGTCCCGGCGTTTTGCGGCCGATCATACAGCCGTTTGCCTCCCCCTAGAAAGATGACGCAACCGTCAACGTCAAGCGTCACGACGAACCTAAGGCATGACCATCCGTTGCAGGTCTTGCCTTGGCCACATGCGACGCGCAGGACTATCCCGTTCATGCCCCGGATCCTGACCTACAACGTGCATCGCTGCGTCGGCGCCGATCGTCGGCTGAACGTCGGGCGCGTAGCGGAAGTGATCGCGGGCCTCGCCCCCGACATCGTCGCCCTGCAGGAACTGGATGTCGGCCGGCTGCGGACCGGCCTGGTGGACCAGGCCCACGAGATCGCCGAACGGCTGAAGATGGCCTTCCACTTCCACGCCGCCCTGAAGGTGGAGGAGGAACTCTATGGCGACGCCATCCTCACCACCTACCCCGAGCGCCTGATCCACAGCGGGCCGCTGCCGGGCTACGGTCGGGTCGGGCTAGAACCGCGCGGCGCGCTCTGGGTGGCGGTGGAGATCGGCGGCCGCAAGGTGCAGATCATCAATTCGCACCTCGGTCTGGTGCCGCGCGAACAGCAACTTCAGGCCGCCGCCCTGGCCGGGCCGGAGTGGCTGGAGCACCCCGCCTGCACAGGCCCGAGGATTCTGCTCGGTGATTTCAACGCCACGGCGACGTCCATCGTCTATCGCACGCTGAGCGCGCGCCTGGAGCCGGCGCGCAAGCTTTCGCCGAACAAGACTCCCACCTCGACTTTCCCCTCCCCGCTGCCCGTGCTGCGCATCGACCACGTGTTCGTCAGCCCGGAGATCCGCGTCCTGGACGTATTCGCCCCCTTCACCCCGCTGACCCGCGCGGCGTCGGATCACTTGCCGCTGGTGATGGATTTCGAACTGGCGTGAGCCTTGGCGTGCAGGGCGAGCTCGCGGACATCGCCATAGACCCGCTCCTTGCGCCGCGCCGCCCGCCACGAGTCGCTGACGTCGGACGGATCGCCCAGGTGATAGGCCGCGATGAACTTGCCCACCGCCGTCATCTTCATGGGTTCGAGCGGCGCCAGGCGGCCGTCGCGGTTCAGGGCGTCGACCGCCCCCATCATGCCGCCGAAGTCGGCGCGCGCCTTGGATACGGCGTCGCCCGTACAGCCCAGGAAATGGCCGATCAGGCGATCGCGAAACGCCGAGATGTTCCGGCGAACCGTCTCGTCGTCGCTCTCCACCGCCAGTTCGCACTCGGTGTCGAAGCCGCCGGATCGATTGTTGAGGTTGGCCGATCCGACCCGGGCGATCCGATCGTCGATCACCGTCAGCTTGGAGTGGACGATCACGATGTCTCCTCCGGGCGTCGTCGGATAAAACGCCCGGAAACGCCCGAACACGTCCGCCGCCTTCAGGCGCCAGAGCATGTTGGAGCGCGCACGGTCCATCGTCAGGTGATCGAACCAGCTGGGACTGCGGCCGGTGACCACCAGCATGATCTCCGGCCCGTCGGGCTCGCTCAACCGCGCGGCCAGGGCCTCGGCGATCAGGGGCGAGGCGAAGTACTGATTCTCAAGGTAGATCAAATCCTTGGCAGCAGAGATTGATTCGAGCGTCAGCCGGCGGATCTCGTCCACGGGCTGGGCGCTCTTCCAGGCCGGCACGGTACGGGCGATCGCCACCTCCACGTCACGAAGATGCGGCGGGATGTGCTCGGGCCAGCGGTCTTCGCCGTCGTCGACCTCGACGGGGCTGAGCGCCTCCCCCGAGGCCAACCGCCACCGCTCACGCGACAGATCGCCCAGCGCCCGGGCCGCTTGCCCGTCCACCAGCATCATCACCTCGTGGCGCGCGGCATGGCAGTGCTGGGTCGGCATGATCCGGCGCTGGTCGTGATCGAGGTGGGCCGGCGTGTCCCAGCGATCCACGCAGAGATCGGCCCCGCCGCAGAAGGCGATCTGGTCGTCCACCACCAATACCTTCTGGTGGTGGCAGGCGCCGAACGGCACGTTGTCGTCCAGCCGGAACTTGACCTTGGTGTCCTTGAACCATTTGCGCGCCCGGTGCGGAAAGAACTCCTGGCTGGCGCTGATGGGAAAGGCGGACTTCCAGATCAGCAGCCGGATATCCAGGTCCGGCCGCGCCTCGGCCAGGCTCACCAGGATCCGGCCCATCTCGTCGGGATCTTCCGGCCCGTCGTAGCCGTCGGGGAACAGGCGCGTTCGCGGATCGAACCCCCAGCCCAGCAACAGGACCGACCGGCGCGCCTTCATCAGGGCGGCGAAGACGGCGGTGAAATAGGCCTCGATGTCGATCAGGAAGGCGGCGCGTTGCGCCGGCTCCGTGCGCCAGCATGTGTCGCCCGGAATCAGGACTGTCATCTTGGCTCACGTCCTCGCCCAGACACGCACGCGGGCGCAACGCCCACGGCGGTAAAGCTTGGAGCCAAGGTGAGTTCCCCCGCGATCCCGCGCAAGCCGGGACGCGGCCCCTGCCGACCCGCCCGTGGGGCGCGGGCGGGTCGGCCCGGATCAGGCGAGGCGCCTCAGGGTCGGCCCACGGCGCCGGCCGGATTCAGATAGGCGACGCAGGCGCCGTTCAGTTCGGCTTCCAGCCGGGCCTTGCGGTCGACGCTCTGGGCCTGGCGGCGGGCGCGGTTCTGCGCGTCCTGGGCCATGTTCAGCACGGCGGCGGGCCGCGCGCGGCCCTCGGCCTTGAGGAAGGCGTCGATCGAAGAGGTGTCCCTAGGGCCGAGCATCTCGGAAGCGGCCAGGGCGCGACAGCGGTTGGCCTGCAGATATTGGACGTCGGTGACGCGGTCCGACGCCGAAGCGGTTCCGACCGAGATCAAAGCAAACCCGGCAGCGGCGAAAGCTGTAACGTTCATGACTGTTTCTCCCTCGAATGAACCTGGGATGAAATTGCCGATGGGCATGCCTATGTTCAAATGAATTTGAGGCAATGAGCAGTATATCTGAATTAATATTCTTTCATGATCCGATGCAGATATCCCGCCAACTAACAACCTTGTAATCTTCGCGATGGCGCGGCAGAACGATGCATGATGGATAGCCCGCCCGCCCCGATCAAAAGCCCCTGCATCCAGGTCTGCGCCATCGACGGCGAAAGCGGGCTCTGCCTGGGATGCTACCGGACCTTGCCGGAGGTGGCCGGTTGGCAAAGGCTGACGGTCGGCGCGCGCGACCAGATCATGGCCGAACTGCCCGCCCGACGATCCCGGATCGCGCCGGCCAAGCTGGCGATGTTCTGAGCCCTGACCTATTTTCGCCGTGATTCATCACCTGCAAACCCAACCTGGCTAGGCTGCGCACTCCAGACAGGCCGGGAAAGGCCGCAGGCCGGTGACGGGCGGGGTGTCGAATGATCAGGTACGCGGTGATCGCATTGCTGACAGCCGTCTTGGCCGTCGGCGCCACGGAAGCCTTCGGCTCTTTGGATAGCGTCGCCCATGGCGCCCAGGCCACGGCGATGGTCGCCACCCAGACGCCTGCGGTCGCCGACGTCCTGGACCAGCCCGCCTCGATCACCAAATCCAAGGACGGCCACTATTGGGCCGAAGCCAATGTCGATGGGCATCAGGTGCGCTTCCTGGTGGACACCGGCGCCACCACCGTCGCCCTGACGGCCGAGGATGCGCGCCGCCTGGGCTTCACGCCGGCCGACCTCTCCTATGACTACAGCATCAAGACCGCCAACGGCGAAGCCCGTGTCGCGACGGTCAAGCTGGCCAGCGTCTCGGTCGCCGGCGCCCGCGTCACCAACGTCGACGCCGTCGTGATGGAGGGCGGCCTGGAATCCTCCCTGCTGGGCATGACCTACCTAGGCCGCCTCTCCCGCTTCGAGGCGACGCCCTCGTCCCTCATCCTGCGCCCCTGAGGACGTGACGGCGGCCAGGGCCGCGTCGATCACCTCGAGCCCCGCGCCCGGCTTGACGCCCTCGACGGTCAGGATGCGGCGCCAGGCCCGTGCGCCGGGCCGCCCGTGGAACAGCCCCAGCATATGCCGCGTCATCGCCGCCAGGTGGACGCCTTGCGCCAGGCGCTTCGCCAGATAGGGGCGATAACGCTCCACCGCTTCGCGGGCGTCGATGTCGGCGCCCTGGCCGAAGATCAGCCGGTCGACCGCGCCGAGCAGTTCAGGCGTATGATAGGCCGCACGCCCCAGCATCACGCCGTCGACCTGGGTCAGGTGCGACTGCGCCTCGTCCAGCGAACCGACCCCGCCGTTGAGGACGATCGTCAGCGCGGGCCTGGCCTGCTTCAGCCGATAGACCAGCAGGTAGTCGAGCGGCGGCACGTCGCGGTTCTCCTTTGGCGACAGGCCCTTCAGCAGCGCTTTGCGCGCATGAACGACGAAATGGCTCACGCCTGCGGCCGCGCATTGGTCCACCAGCGAGAACAGGCTTTCCTCGGGATCCTGGTCGTCCACGCCAATCCGGCACTTGACGGTGACGGGAACCTTCACCGCCGCCGCCATCGCCGCCATGCACTCGGCCACCAGGGCCGGCTCGCGCATCAGGCAGGCGCCGAAACGGCCGCTCTGGACCCGATCCGAGGGACAACCGACATTGAGATTGATCTCGTCATAGCCCTCCGCCTCGCCGATCCGCGCCGCCGCGGCCAGGTCGACGGGATCCGATCCGCCCAGTTGCAGGGCGACCGGATGCTCCACCGCATCGAACGCCAGCAGCCGCCCACTGTCCCCATGCAGCACCGCCCCGGTCGTGAGCATCTCGGTGTAGAGCAGCGCGCGCGCCGACAGCGTCCGATGCAGGACGCGGCAATGGCTGTCGGTCCAGTCCATCATGGGGGCGACGGACAGTCTATGAGATTGAAATTGCACGTCTTTTAGTCTACAACTCAGTGACTTGGTCGGATTTGTGGGTGCGCGGTTTTACGCTAATTTGCGACGCTTTTCGCCCCCTTTCGACATCCCACTGCACCGGAGTTGCACCCGTCCGCGACCTCCATATGCAAACAAAAATCGGGCGCCTGGCGGGTGCAGGTCCGCCGCAAGGGCCGCGCGGTCAGCGAGACCTTCGTCCGCTATGAAGGCGCCAGGAACTGGGCCATCGACGCCGAACGCGCCGTCGACCGCGGCGAAATCCCTTCCACATTCCGCGTATCGAAGGCAAAGACGCTCACGGACCTCATCGACCTTCACATCGCAGACGTGAAGGAGGTCGGTAAGGCTCCAGGCCGTTCAAGGAGCGCCACCCTGCGTTTCGTAGAATCGGGAGCCTAATTGCACAGCTGTAACTCCAGAGAACCGCGATCCTTAGATATACACGGGGAGACAATACCATGGCGATTATCGACCAAACTCTTACGTACAAAGATATCGGGGCGAAGCTCGCCGCCACGACCAACCCACGCCACAAGCTGATGCTTGAGCGGCTCTACCAACACGCCCGTGGCGAAGTAGAGGAGGACCTGGAGGCCGTGCTTGGCACGCTGGCGCCTAACCCGGCTTATCGCGTCCAAAGCCAGGGCCCCGAAATGAACCCCGAAGGCCTCGAGAACGTGCGCCGGTTCTACATCGAACAAATATTCGGTAAGGGCCGGCATTGCCTGGAGTCGGTCAAGGACCGGATCCTCGTGGCTGACGATGCGATTGTCACCGAGGGCGTCACCAGGATTGTGATGTGGGGCCGCGACATGATGAACGCCGGCAATCCCGGTGTTGACGATCCCGACGCCTTCTACCTCTTGACCTATAACTCTCTGATCGTCTGGCCCTACGATGACGAGGCGCGCATCATCGGAGAAGAGAGCTGGGCCTATTATCCGAAGGACTGCGTTCGCAAAATCAGCCCCGAGGACGCGCCTGAAAGCTTCCACCGATACGTCGCAAAGCGTCGGGAGCAAATAGCTGCTTTTCAATGAGGTCCGCGACGACCTTGGGATTCGACACGGTCGGCGCCGTCACACCCGGATGCGATCTGGGCGATTGAACACTTCGAATCCGTCGGCGCGGGCGACGGCGATCAGGGTCATCTCGGCCGTCGCCGCGGCGCGGACCGCGAGCGCCGTAGGCGCGGAGACCGCCACCAGGATCTGGACGCCGAAGGCGGCCGCCTTCTGCACCATTTCCACCGAGACCCGGCTGGTCAGCAGCAGGACCCCGCTGTCGGGCGCGACGTCGGTGCGGGCGAGGCAGCCGATCAGCTTGTCCAGCGCATTGTGCCGACCCACGTCCTCGCGGATCGCGACAACCCCCTGCCCTTCCCGCCACCAGGCCGCGGCGTGGACTGCGTGGGTGAGGCCGCCCAGCGCCTGGCCTCCCGCGAGATCAGATAGCGCCTGCCGCGCCGCCTCCGCCGACAGCATGACGCCTTCACCGACCTTCTCCGGAGACCGCATGGCTTCTGTGAGGCTATCGATGCCGCAGAGGCCGCAACCTGTGGGCCCCGCCAGGGTGCGGCGTCGAACGGCCAACGCCGCCGACCGATCGTTCGTCAGCCAGCACCGCACCTCGACGCCGATGGGCGTGGTCACGACCTCGATGGAGCGGATCTCCGCAGGGCCAGCGATGATCCCTTCCGTCAGGCTGAACCCCACGGCGAGGTCCGCCAGGTCGATGGGCGAGGCCATCAGCACGGCCGTCGTGGCCGCGTCGTGGACAATGGCGACGGCGGTCTCCTCCGGAACCTCGCGAACGCCGCTCCGGGGGCCGGACTCCCCCCACCGCAGACGCTCAAGCGTCACGCTGGGCCGGAGGTCGAGCTTCCGTGGATCAGCCTGCGTCATCGCCGGGGGGCACATGCGCGGACCCGCCGCCGGCCGCCATCAGCAACACCGCGTCGAGGGCGACGGGATCGAGCCCGGCGCCGCCCGCCTGCGTCCAGGCCACGATCCGGCGGCGCATGGCCGGGTCCCAATAGGCTCTCAGATGGTCGGCAACGGCGTCGGGCGCCGACCCGCGCGGCTGCGAGGCGAAGAACCTGGCGATCTGGTTGGCCATCTCGATGAGCCGCTCGGGCTGCTCGGCGTTCACTCGCCAGGCTCCAGCGCTTCGATCCGGCGGCTTTCGCGGGAGCGCGCGTCGTAGCCGACCTGCCAGGTGCTCGGCCCGTTGGACGGCGCCACCTGCACGGCGGTGACCTTGTATTCCGGACAGTTGGTGGCCCAGTCGGAATAGTCGGTGGTCACCACATTGGCCTGGGTGTCGGGATGGTGGAAGGTCGTGTAGACGACCCCCGGCGCCACGCGATCGGTGATCCTGGCTCGCAGCGCGGTTTCGCCTGCACGGCTCGCCAGCCTGACCCAGTCACCGTCGTGGACGCCCCGCTCCTCGGCGTCGTGCGGGTGGATCTCCAGCCTGTCCTCGCCGTGCCAGACGCTGTTCTCGGTGCGTCGGGTCTGGGCGCCGACGTTGTATTGCGACAGCACCCGGCCGGTGGTCAGCAGCAACGGGAAGCGCGGGCCGGTCTTCTCGTCCGTAGGTATATACTCGGTGACCACGAACCGCCCCTTACCTCGCACGAAGCCGTCGGCGTGCATCACCGGCGTCCCTAGGGGCGTCGCCTCATTGCAGGGCCATTGCACGGAGCCCTCGCGGTCCAGCACGTCATAGGAAACCCCGGCGAAGGTGGGCGTCAACCGCGCCACCTCGTCCATGATCTTCGACGGGTGGCCGTAGTCCATGGGAAAGCCCAGGGCGTTGGAGAACAGTTGGGTGATCTCCCAGTCCTCATAGCCGTTACGCGGCGACATCACCTTGCGCACCCGCTGGATGCGGCGCTCGGCATTGGTGAACGTGCCGTTCTTCTCCAGGAAGGTGGAGCCCGGCAGGAAGACGTGAGCGTGGATGGCGGTCTCGTTGAGGAAAAGGTCGTGGACCACCACGCATTCCATCGCCGCCAGGCCCGCCGAGACGTGGCGGGTGTTGGGGTCGGATTGCAGGATGTCCTCGCCCTGGATGTAGAGCGCCTTGAAACTGCCGGCGACCGCATCGTCCAGCATGTTGGGGATGCGCAGGCCGGGCTCCGGGTCGATGGCCACGCCCCAGTCCGCCTCGAAAAGCGCGCGGGTGGCGTCGTCCGAGACGTGCCGGTAGCCCGAAAGCTCGTGCGGGAAGGAGCCCATGTCACAGGCGCCCTGGACGTTGTTCTGGCCCCGCAACGGATTCACCCCGACGCCGGGCCGGCCGATGTTGCCCGTGGCCATGGCGAGGTTGGCGATCGCCATCACCGTCGTGGACCCCTGGCTGTGCTCGGTGACTCCCAGGCCGTAGTAGATCGCCGCATTGCCGCCGGTCGCGTAGAGGCGGGCCGCGGCGCGAAGGTCGGCCGGATCGACGCCGGTGTAGGGCTGGACGGCCTCGGGCGACCACTGCGGGCGCGCCACGAACTCGGCCCAGTCCTGGAACTCGTCCCAGTCGCAGCGCTCGCGCACGAAGGTCTCGTTGGCCAAGCCTTCGGTGACGACGACGTGCGCCATGGCCGTCAGCACGGCGACATTGGTGCCGGGGAGCAGCGGCAGGTGGCATTGGGCCTGAATGTGGGGGCTGCGCACCAGGTCGATACGACGCGGATCCACAATGATCAGCTTGGCGCCCTGGCGCAGCCGGCGCTTCATCCGCGAGGCGAAGACCGGGTGGCCGTCGGTGGGGTTGGCGCCGATGATCATGATCACGTCGGTGTCTTCGACGGAATCGAAGTCCTGGGTGCCGGCGGAGGTCCCCAGCGTCGTCTTCAGGCCGTAGCCCGTAGGCGAATGGCAGACGCGGGCGCAGGTATCGACGTTGTTGTTGCCGAAGGCGCCGCGGATCATCTTCTGGACGAGGAAGGTCTCCTCGTTGGTGCAGCGCGACGAGGTGATTCCGCCCACCGAGAGGCGTCCGTACTTGGCCTCGATCCGCCGGAATTCGGATGCGGCGTAGGCGATCGCCTCGTCCCAGGACACCTCGCGCCAGGGATCGGCGGTGGAGGCGCGGATCATCGGGTTGAGGATGCGCTCCCTGTGGTTGGCGTAGCCCCAGGAGAAACGCCCCTTGACGCATGAATGGCCGCGATTGGCCTTGCCGTCCTTCCAGGGGACCATGCGCACCAGTTCCTCGCCGCGCATCTCGGCCTTGAAGGTGCAGCCCACGCCGCAATAGGCGCAGGTGGTGACCACCGAATGCTCCGGCTGGCCGATCTCGATGACGGCCTTTTCGGTGAGCGCCGCGGTGGGGCAGGCCTGGACGCAGGCGCCGCAGGAAACACACTCGGAGGCGAGGAAGCCCTCGTCCTGGCCGGCGGAGATTCGCGAATCGAAGCCGCGTGACGACACCGTCAGCGCGAACGTGCCCTGCACCTCGTCGCACGCCCTCACGCAGCGTGAGCAGACGATGCACTTGGAGGGATCGAAGGTGAAATAGGGATTGGACTCGTCGCAGGGGAGGTCGAGGTGGTTGGCCTCGGTCTCAGCGTAGCGCACGTCGCGCAGGCCCACGGCGCCGGCCATGTCCTCGAGTTCGCAGTCGCCGTTGGCTGCGCAGGTCAGGCAGTCCAGCGGGTGATCGGAGATATAGAGCTCCATCACCCCCTTGCGCAGCTTCTTCAGGCGCGGCGTCTGCGTGCGAACCACCATGCCCTCGGCGACGGGCGTGGTGCAGGCCGCCGGCGTGCCCGCACGCCCGTCGATCTCCACCAGGCACAGGCGGCACGAGCCGAAGGCCTCCAGGCTGTCGGTGGCGCAAAGCTTGGGGATCGCGGTTCCCATGGTCTTGGCGGCGCGGATGATCGAGGTCCCGGCGGGAACAGAAACCGCCTGGCCGTCGATGGTCAGCACGATCGTTTCCTCGGAGGCCGAGGATGGCGTGCCGAAATCGATTTCCTGTATCAACGACATTCAGTCCACCTGAAGCGCGGGTTCGGATTGCCGCTGCAGGACTTGGAAATCCTCAGGGAAATGTTTCACGGCGCTCATCACCGGATAAGCCGTCAAGCCGCCCAGCGCGCAAAGCGAACCGAACTGCATGGTCTCACAAAGATCTTCCAGCGTCACGAGGTCGGCGGCGGAGCCTGCGGCGATGCGGTCCAGAGTCTCGGTCCCGCGCACCGCGCCCAGCCTGCAGGGCGTGCACTTGCCGCAGCTTTCGACGGCGCAGAATTCCATGGCGAAGCGGGCCTGCCGGGCCATGTCGACGCTGTCGTTGAAGACGACGACCCCGGCGTGACCGATCAGCCCGCCCCGGGCCGCAAAAGCCTCATAATCCATCGGCGTGTCGAAGAGCGCGCGCGGGAAATAGGCGCCCAGCGGGCCGCCGACCTGGGCGGCGCGAACCGGCCGGCCGCTCAGGGTCCCGCCGCCGATGTCATCGATCAGCTCGCCGAGCGTCACGCCGAAGGCCGTCTCGAAGAGGCCGCCGTTCTTGATGTCGCCGGCGAGTTGGATCGGCATGGTGCCGCGCGATCGCCCCATGCCGAAGTCGGCGTAGGCCTGGGCGCCCTGGCTGAGGATAAACGGGACGGCGGCCAGGGTGAGCACGTTGTTGATGAGGGTCGGGCGGCCGAAGAGGCCCTGGTGCGCCGGCAGCGGCGGCTTGGCGCGGACCTGACCGCGCTTGCCTTCCAGGCTTTCCAGCAGGGCGGTTTCCTCGCCGCAGACATAGGCCCCGGCGCCGACCCGCACCTCTATTTCGAAGCCCTGCCGCCCGCCGGCCGCGCTCTGGCCCAACAGGCCGGCGCCTCGGGCGATCTCCAATGCGCGGCTGAAAGCCCTTATCGCCAGGGGATATTCCGAGCGGATGTAGACGAACCCCTTGGTCGCCCCTACCGCAAGGCCGGCGATCACCATCCCCTCGATCAGCAGGAAGGGGTCGCCTTCCAGGATCATCCGGTCGGCGAAGGTGCCGCTGTCGCCCTCGTCGGCGTTGCAGACCACGTACTTCTGCGGGCCAGGCGCGTTGCGCACCGTCTCCCACTTTATGCCCGCCGGAAAGCCCGCGCCCCCCCGGCCGCGGAGGCCGGAGAGCTTGACCTGCTCCACGATGGCCGCGGCATCGAGTTCAAGCGCGCGCGCCAGGCCCGCGAGGCCGCCATAGGCCTCGTAGTCTTCCAGCGACAGCGGGTCGGTGATCCCGCAACGGGCGAAGGTCAGCCGAGTCTGGCGGCGGAAGAACGGCAGGTCCTCCGGCTTGCCGATGCGCTTGGCGTGCGGAGCGCCGTCGAAGAAGCCGGCGGTCGCCAGGCCGGGGACGTCTCGCGCCGCGATCGGGCCATAGCCGATCCGCCCCTCGGCGGTCTCCACCTCGACCAGGGTCTCCAGTTCGAAGAGACCGCGCGAACCATTGCGGACGATCGTGACCTCGCGGCCCACCGCAGCGGCCGCGCCGCGAATGGCGTCGGCCACCGCGTCGGCGCCGACCGCCACGGCGGCGCTGTCGCCGGGAACGTAGATGCGCGTCGTCATGGGAGGGCCTCGCGCAGCAGGTCGACCATTGCATCCGGGGTCAGCCGGGCCACCGGCGCCCCGTCCACCAGCGCCGCCGGCCCGCTCGCACAGAGCCCCAGGCAATAGACCGCCTCCAGGCTCACCGCGCCATCGGCCGTGGTCTCGCCCATCGGCACGCACAGGGCCGCCACCGCCGCCTGCTCGACGGCGCGGCCGCCACGGGCCTGGCAGGCCTCGGCGCGGCAAAGCTTCACCACCGTGCGGCCCGCCGGTTCGCTCCTGAAGTCATGGTAGAAACTGACCACGCCATGAACCTCGGCGCGGGAGAGGTTCAGGGCCGCCGCCACCAGCGGCACAGCCTGTTGCGGCACGAAACCGAAAGCGGCTTGCAGGTCATGCAGGATCGGCAGCAGCGGCCCGTCGGTCGCGTCATGGGCCTCGATGATTTCCGCGGCCGACGCGGCGCTCCATGCATTTGGGACGGGGCGATGTTTCATTGGCTCATCTCAGGTGAGGCGGCCCGCCGCCACACCACGCTGCTTCGTCCTCACCTAGATATCCCCTGAATGCGCCGGCAGTCCAACGGCAACTCGTCCAGGCCCCCTGGAGGCTTCTCGCCGCGGAACTTTCGAGCCGGGCGCGGATTGCATACCCTGCCGTTGCAGGATCAATACCGTGAGCAGCATCTCCTGTATCATCTGCGCCTATAACGAAGCCGAGCGCATAGGCGCCATCCTCGACGCCTGCGATCGGCACCCCGCGCTGGGCGAGGTCATCGCCGTCGATGACGGCTCGACCGACGGCACCGCCGAGGCCATCGCCGCCTACAGCCAGGTTCGCGCAATCTCCTGCGGATCGAACCGCGGCAAGACCTACGCCATGGCGCAGGGGATCGCCGCCGCCCAAGGCGACTACCTGATGTTCCTCGACGCCGACCTCGCCGGCCTCACCGCCCAGGACATCGACCGGTTGGCGGCGCCGATCAGATCGGGCGCCGCCGAGGCGACCCTCAGCCTTCGCAGCAACAGCCTGGGCGTCTACCGCCTGATCGGCCTCGACTTCGTCACCGGCGAGCGCGTGGTGCCGGCGCGCCTGCTCCGCGGGCAGGTGGCCGCGCTCGAGCAACTTCCGCGATGGGGTGCGGAGACCTTCATCAATCGCCTGGTGATCGACGCCGGCTTGCCCGTCCAGGTCGTCGACTGGCGAGGCGTCTGCAACGTTCGAAAATATCGCAAGATAGGCCGGACGCGCGGCATGCTCGCCGAGCTTGGCATGATCGTCGATGCGCTGACGGTCATGTCCCCGCTAGGCTTGTTGCGGCAGAATCTCGCCCTCCTGCAGCTGGCGAAAGGCCCGGCCGCGCGCCGACGCCTTCCCCACCTGACGGCGCGCCGGAAAGCCGCCGCCTGACCTGAACCGATCCCGTCATCGCTTCGCCGTGCATTGGCCCGCGTTTCGCAGCGCGGGCCTCAATCCGTCGTCGCGCGTCCCAGAATGGCTGGCGCCCTTGGTTGAGGTTTTCGAATGAGCAAGTTCGCTATGAGGTTGCTGGCCGGCTCCGCCGCGGCGATGAGCCTCTCCGGCGCGGCCCAGGCCGCGGTCACGTTCCAGTCGTTCGCGGAGTCCGCGACCCTGCCGACCGGCTTCACCATGGTCTATGACTACGACCATCCGGCCGCGGCCGGCTACAGCCAGGTCGGAGGCCAGACCTCCCAACCGCCGCTCAATCCCGGCGTCTCCGCGCCGCCGCTGGGCACGGCCGCCGGCACCAACTACGCCTTCGTCGAGACCAACGGGATGGCGACCCTCTATACGCCGCTGATCACCGCGTTCAGCGTCTACATCGGCTCGATCGACTCCTATAACGAGATCTCGTTCTATAACGGGGCCAGCATGCTGGGCTGGTTCGGCGGCGACCAGCTCGCCCCCCCGACGGCCAACGGCGACCAGGGCGCGGCCGCCACCAACCAGCGCTTCGTCTTCAACTTCAACGGCCAGAAGGTCGACCGCGTGGTGTTCTTCTCGCGCGGCAACTCGATGGAATGGGACAGCATCGCCGCCCCCATCAGCGCCGTGCCGGAACCGGCGACCTGGGCGATGATGATCACCGGTTTCGGCCTGATGGGCGCCGCTTTGCGCCGGCGGCGGTCGCAGCCGGGCGCTATCGCGACCTGATGAGAGCCGCGCCCGACGGCTTGGGCCGACAGCGCCGATCAGGATAGGGCGGGCGCAAGCCAGATGGCCTTCATGACCTGCGGCGCGCGCGGCCGATAAGCCCGGAGAAGGCCTTCAGGATCTCGGTCTCGGGTCCGGAGGGACGTCCGGCGAGAAGCCATAGCGACAGGTGGGCCAAGGGGTAGGCGATGACGCCTATCGCCACCCTAACAGCGACGTCGAAGATCAATCCGATTTGGCCGACGCCATAATGTAAGCCGCTGCCGCCCCAAACAGCGGCGGACATGAGGGCCACGCTGCAGAGAGACCTCACGTTGACCGAAAGCTGCTTGATCACCTGCAGGCCGGTGACCTTCTTTACGACATTCATGCCAAAAGTGATGCCGATCGTGCCCGTCGCGGCGCGCGCGTAGATGATCCCCGGCAACCCCCAGAGATACATCGCGCCGATAATGATCGGCAGCCGCAAGGCGAAGCCCTGGAGATCGCGCACGAAAAGCAGGCGGGTGGCGCCCGTCGCCATGGCCAGGGGCTGGGCCAGGCCGCCGAGCGTCGTGAGCGCAAAGACGGCCGCCAGCACCTGCACGACCAGGATCGATGCCGCCCACTTGTCGCCCATGAGCAGCCGGATCAGGGGATCGGCCACCAGCGCCACGCCAAACCCGATCGGAAGGGCGATCGCCGTCACCAACGCCTGAACCGATTGATAGGCGCTCGCCAGGCGTGGCGGGTCGCCCGACAGCTTTGCGAAAGCCGGAAACAGCGCGCCGGTCAGCGGCGCGGTGGCTTCTCGCGTCCCCATCTGGGCCAGATTGTCGCCGACGGTGTAATGCCCGAGCGCGGCTTTGCCCAGAAACCCGCCGATGGCGAGCTGGTCGAACCTCCAATTAATGGTGTTGAGAATCTGACCTAGCGTTATCCAGCCGGAAAATGAGAACAGCTCCCGCGCTTTTTCGAATGAGACCCGAGGCCTATAGGGCATTACGACATATGAGATAATCAAAGAAACAATCTGCCCAGCAATAGTTCCAATGACCAAAGACCAGTATGTTTTGTATATTATCGCTATGGACACCGACACAATAAACACCGAGAACTTCTGGGCAAATTGCATCAAGAATTGTTGCCAGAATATCATCTCTCGGACGAATAGGACCATCTTGGGATTTCCCAATCCATCGATGATCATCGACGCCGCAAGCACCAACATGATGCTGACGAGCCGCTTGTCGCTGTAGATCAGCGAGATCGGATAGGCCAAGGCGGCTACGACCAGGGCGATCGCCAGCCCTCTCGCGAAATTCAGCGTCCAAGCGGTATCAAAATACTGATCCGTAAGTGATTTTTGCTGAACAAGGGCAGAGGATAGCGAGAGGTTGGTAGTGGAGCTCAGTATCGCGAGGATCGTGGTGCACAGCGCGACCAACCCGAAGTCGGCAGGCATGAGCAGGCGCGCCAATACGAGGGTGGAGATGAAGCCAAGGAGGTTGACGGACATCCGCGCGGCGCTGATCCATGCCGCGCCCTTCGCCAACTGCTTACGCATAGTTTGCACAGATCGCCTCTCGCTCATCGCCCCAGCCGAGCCAGATGGCCATAGCCGTGTTGGCCTAGCCGGACAATGGAGGCGGCATTGGGCAGGGTCACGCCTTTCCCTTACGCAGCGGCTCGCGAAGCGACCGGATCGAGCATTGCCAACTTGAGTTCGAGCCGCGGCTGCTGGTAGGCGAAGCGGGCTCGACCGGATTACCGATGCGATTGACCATCAAAATGCCTCACGCACCAACGCACCTGGCGATGGGGAAGCCGAACGGCGCCAGAATTTCAGCAGGAGCCTCGGTTCGGTGACAACGTTGCGTGCACGTTTGAACGAGAAGATCGAGACGACGCTACGCCCCCTCCTTCTCGGCAAGGCGGAGCACATCTGCATCATCGACGCCGCGGGCTATCCGAACGTCGGGGACAACGCCATCCTGTTGGGCCAACTGAACTTCATCGAGCGGAATTTTCCCCAAGCGCGGCTCAGCGCCTACGATACGTTCAGCTACGCCGCCGGCGCCAATCGGCGCATTGAAGAAGCCAGCGCCATCATCATCAGCGGCGGCGGCAACTTCGGCGACATATGGCCATATCATCAGAGGCTGCGCACACGGATCCTGGAGCAGTTCCCGCACAAGCCCATCATCCAGGCGCCCCAGAGCATTTCATTCAGCAGCGAGGCCGAACGCGACGCCATGGCGGCGCTTATCGCCAGGCAAAGCGCGTTCACCCTGTTGGTCCGCGACCACAAGAGCCTGGATTTTGCGCGCAGATACTTCGATTGCGACGTCCAACTTACGCCCGACATGGCGTTCGCGATGAACCCGGTCGCCCGCGAGCCGCCGACAGCGGACTATTTCTGTCTGCTCCGGACGGACAAAGAGCGCCTGGGAGACCACAACCCGATCCTGGCGACCCTGCGCGCCACCAACGGCACGATCATCGTGGACGACTGGCTTGAGGCTCCCCGCGACGCCATCTCCGCCCTCGACCGGGGCTTGCAGTGGGCGACCCGCCGCAAGTCCCGGCTCATGTCGCGGATGAATGGGGCGGTGACGACCGCGCGGCGACGGTATGCCGAAAGCAGGCTCAGGCATGGGATCGCGCTGCTCAGCCAAGGCAAGGTCGTCATCACCGATCGCCTGCACGGTCACATCCTGAGCTGCCTGTTGGACATTCCTCATTTCGCCTTCGACTCGGCGGATGGAAAGATTTCCGCATTTCATGAAGCCTGGATTGCGGGCACCGCAGGCGCGGAATTGCTTGAAACGCCAGAACAGCTTCGCGAGCGGCTGAGTTCCCACGCCACCGAGGCCGTCCAGTGACGCGTCCCGCCCCGCTTGTCTCCATTGTGATCTGCACGCGCAACCGCGCGAAGCATCTCGACGGCATGCTGGCGGCCCTGTCGAAGATCCAGAGCGAACATGAGTGGGAAGCCCTGCTCGTGGACAATGCCTCCACCGACGATACGGCGGCGATCCTGCAAAGGGCGGCGGCGGCGAATCCGCGCCTGCGCTATCTGCTCGTGGAGCGACTGGGCCTGGGCGCCGCGCGCGACGGTTCCTGGCCTGAAACCCGCGGCGAAATCGTCACCTTCACGGACGACGATTGCTACATCGAACCAAACTTCGTCGACGCCCTTGTCGAAGTGTTCCGGGAACACCCTGCCGTCGGCTGCGTCGGCGGGCGCATCCTGCTGTATGACCCCGAGGACGCGCCGATCACGCTCGACCTGCGGGATGCGCCGCATGATACGCCGCCCAGGCAGTTTGTGCGCGCCGGGACGTTGCATGGCGCCAATCTCTCCTTCCGGCGCGAGGTTCTTGAGCAGACAGGGGGATTCGACCCGACGCTCGGGGCCGGCACGTCTTTTCCATGCGAGGATATCGATGCCGTCGCCGCCGCCTCGTGGGCGGGCTATCCGCTTCGGTTCGATCCCAGGCCTGTGGTCTATCATCACCACCGACGGCGCGCAGCCGATGTGCCCGGGCAGATCGCTCACTACCTCAAGGGAAGCGGCGCCTATTACGCCAAATATCTTCTGCGGGCGGACTCGAGGCGCGCCTACATGTCGGGCTGGTGGCGTCACGCTCTCCAATCCAGCCCGCTCCGAAAAAGGGCGCGCATGGGCGAGATATGGGCCGCGGCTGCCTATCTCATACACCACAAGCGCTATGGTTTCCTGCTGACGGCCGCTCCGATCGGGATCGCGGCCTATATGGCGCTAGTCGCCATGGTCGCATACGCGACCCTGGTGCGTCGCTCCCGCCAACTGTTCCACCCGGCATGACCCGCGCGGCCCGAGCCCCCCCCCGTCGCCGCAGTCCTCGATATGATCGAGTCCAACGAAGTCCTGAGGTCCGGCGCTATGGCCGGCGGACGCGTGAACCCATCGCATAGGCCGCCAATCCCCGCAGATTATGGATCAGCTTGAACGCGTACTCCCGCCCCATGATGGGATGGCGCGGCGTCCGGCCGAGGGTTTCCTTCACCGCATTGGCGGCGGCGGCCTTCAGCAGCTTCAGCGGGATCAGGCTGCCGAACAGATGCTTGGCGTAGAGCGCGCCGTCGCCATAGCTGTAGCCCTTCAACAGCGCCTTGGCCTCGCTCAGCGCCCGCCGCCCATGGAAATGATTCACCGCGAAGCTGGGATCGTACTCCACGGGAATACCGAGCAGGCTGGCGCGCAGGATGTAGTCGGTGTCCTCCGCGGCCACGAACGGCGCGCCGGCCCCGAACCTCTCGTCAAAGGCGCCCACCGCGCGCAGAACTTCCTGATGAAACGTCAGATTGGCGCCCATGACGAACCCGCCCGGCTTCTTGCCGAGGCGATAGGTCATCTTCTCGCTTTCGGTCTTGATAGTGATCGGCAGGTCGCGGGGATCGCCCAAGTCGACCCGCCCGCCGATGATCGCCGGCGCGCCACGCGCGCTGTGGGCGGCCGCCAGCATTGAAAAATAGTCCGGCCGCATCTCGCAGTCGTCGTCGGTCATCGCCAGGATCTCGTGCCGGGCGACCTTGAGCGCCGCATTGCGCGCGCATGACAAGCCGGGCCTCGGCTCGACCACCACCCGGGTCTTGAGCGTCGCAGCGGCGGCCCAGTCCGCCAGCACCTGCGGCGTCCCATCGGTGGATCCATTGTCGACGACGATCAGCTCAATTGCGAGTTCCGGCGCGTTCAGAGCGGCCGTCGCCACCGCGTCCAGGCTCCGCACCACCGCCTGCGCACGATTGCGCGTGCAGATGATCAGGGAGATGGTGGACTTCTGCGCCTCTGTCATCGGCTGGCGATCAAGCCTTCGCGCCGATCATCGCCCGGACCAATCGCTCGCCGATCAACACCTTTCGTTTGTCGACGGGCGTCGCCGCCACCAGCCCAAGGACAAAGTCCTGCAATACCGGAAACGCCTCCTCTGGCGGCAGGCTTGTCATGGAAAACCGCGCCAGCAGGCCATCGGCGACGTAGCCGCCCATCGCCGTCTTCAGCCGGTCCAATCTCTGCTCGCCGCTGTTGACGGGCATGAAGTCGCCCAGGCGGGACCAATAGACGATGCTTTCCCGCCGCCCCGGCGCCTTGGCCACTAGGCGACGAGCCGGAATGCTCGCCTCGCCCGACAGTCGCAGGCGCAAGGGGCGATTGTCGGAGATCGCAAAGCCGAAGGCCGGATAGCAGACTTCCGGCCGGTGGAGTTGCAGGGAGTCGCTCTGCGTATCGCCATGGGCGATCAGCACCATGACGTCGGAGCCGGTGGCGAGGTTGCGGTAAACCCGCCCCACCGTCTGGTTGTAGAGCTTGGCCGAGAGGTTGTCCTCGGTCTTGGGCGCCACCAGGTCGGAGACGTCGTGGGACGACCAGTCGCCGAACTGGCGCGGGACGATCGTGGCCAGGGCGTCCTTCCCCAGCAGCGACACATGGCGTCTCGGCCGCAGGGCCAGCGCGGCGCCGGCGGCCACGACGCACGCCCCGCCCATCAGGATGTCCCGGCGCGCGATCATGCGCCCAGCCCCAGCTTTCCACGTATGCGGAAGATCAGGCTGTCGATGGCGAACACCATCAGCAGCGAACTCGCGAACAGGAAGATGCCCGCCGCGAAGTGCAGGAAGCCCTGGGCCACGTCGTCACCGTAGAAATAGGTGAGCAGGATGAGGATCATGATCCTCATGATGTTCGCGACGACCGCGATGGGAATGACCAGGCAGGTCAGGAACAGCGCATAGAGCACCGAGGAGCCCCGCATCAGGTAGATGTAGAAGAGCCCTATGGCGATCAGCCCGACGAGGGAATTCATCCCCGAGCAAGCGTCCTCCACCAGCAGCTGATACTGGGCGACGAACAGCGTCACCCCTTCGCGGGCGACGGGAATGTCGAACAGGCGCAGAATGTCCGTCGCGGCGAACGATACGAACTCCTTCAACGGCGCCGTCAGGCGATCCAGGGCCCAGGTCGGCGGTGGAATGGCCAGGCCGAGGTAGAGGAGCGGGAACCACTCCTTGAGCATGGCCCCGACCCCGAAGCGGCTGTGCAGCATCGCCAATGCGACGCCGTAGAGGCCCGCGGTCTCGAGGCTGATGAAGTCGT
>Ga0307513_10001310_pt1 | contig 35989 bp, 30 predicted proteins | sample 15_EM_MG_FD_202174 | JGI IMG/M metagenome (GOLD analysis project Ga0307513, IMG submission 202174) | Populus trichocarpa ectomycorrhiza microbial communities from riparian zone in the Pacific Northwest, United States - 15_EM | ecosystem: Host-associated > Plants > Roots > Unclassified | place... | reverse complement strand
GGTATCTGCCTTTTTCATTCTGCTGACCTCTATAGCCATGCGGACGCTTCGAAACCTATACCACTCGATTCCCCTCGACCGGCGGATTCCAACGCACCCTGTCCCGACGCTGTCCGACCGCAGGTTCAACTGCTATCGCAACCTTTGTACTTGAGTTCCCCGGGCAAGTACTTTCACATTGTTAGCTACCGAGTGCTACTGTTTTCTAGACTAGCTTTAATAAATATATACCTATTTTACTATCTAAATGACTCAAATAAGTAAACATGAGTAATACTGCATGGATCTTTCCGGACAATTTGGATATTCTCCACCGTTTTCACTAACTTATTCAAAGTCCTCGAAGGTAGAGTTGTTGACTTAGGAGGTATCTGATGATAGCTAGTTACACCTGAGTACTTCCACTAATGTTCTATCCTATCGGGTTGCGTCCGGAGAACCTTTCTGCGTCGGGTACCTTCTGAGTCCTTGGTTGCGTCTGGTGCGTCTGGGCGGCATGGACCCCTGTCCACAAGCACCCAATAAAAGACCTCACACCCAGAACGTGAGTTTACGTTCTATGCGCCTGGACCGCCGGACGCACAGGGAGCACGGGGTGCGTCCGGGTGTATGCTTTTTTTTTTGCTGATGTATACCATGCCATATCATTGGCAGGGGTTCAGTATGCAAACTTGGACCCTCCCAATACATTTTGTTTGCCCAAAAGTAAAATGGGCTTCATGTCTTTATTACAATCCTACAATGCTGGCCTGTGGTGTAGCCCCCACCAAGATTCACTAAGTTAGGTTTAGTCAGGGCGGGAGTTGATGTTTTTGCAACGTTTACCTGGTGTATGACCAACTACACCACGAAACCATGACAACTTTCATGAGCACGGTAACGTACAGATGTTGGTGTTGGGCGAAAAACTTTCCCTTTACCTTATCGCAACACTATCCTAACGGTCCCCCACTGTCCCGCTTCTCGCCCCCGCCGAATAGCTGAACCTCTTCCCCGAACCGCGCTCCCATCTACTTCTCCATAGCTGCCGCCAAGCATTGTCCTCCAGATCGATCCTTGACCCATGCGGCAGGAGAGCCAAGCCCACGAAGCTCGACCGGACATCTTGTTTGATCCAGCTCTAATGGCACACCTTATTGGAATTCCATGTCCCCCTTCAATAGCGCCCTGATATTGCTAAAGTTATGGGATTGTGATAATCCTAAGCACCTTACCCCCAATAATGCCTCCGATTTTGCTGTCCTCCCGTCAGTTCTCCCGCCCGCCCCGAAGTGAGCCACTCAAGCTTCTGACAATGACTCTGCCCCGCACTCTTCCCATCATGGCAGCCTCGGGCCTCCAGGGCGGCGGTCGCTTTGACCAATCTCAAACGCCACATTACATCACCTGCAGAGATCTGCACCCCTGCGATCCTTTTCTGGACGACTAGCCTCTCCCCCGGTTGCTCTCAACCAGATCTCCAACAAAATAACCAACGGTGCCGGTGTCCCACTCGATTTAGAAAATGCCTATACCAAACCCTAAATAACGCGCTCGTAAGATCAGGGGGAGCTTCGCGAATGTTGCCGGAGCGCAGGCCAATTCCCACTTTTGAGGGGGAGCACGGCCGCGCTGGCACTGGGGGGTCATTGACCAGTGGAGGGTGTATGAGATTGCAGAGGGACTAGGGTGATGTCGATGAACGTGCAGTGATTGATTCCTCCGATGAAGACGACGATAGTAGTGCCGATGAAAGCGTTGGATCAAATTCACCTGTGAGTAAGGAAGAGGGGAGGGGAGGGAGGGCCTCTGCACTCAGAAATGCTTCCGGCACCAGCAGTAAAAGTAGGACCGCGAGAACGGAGGAGAGAGTAGATAAAGGTACAGGTATAATCAAATTTTGAACAGGATTGTGGGCGATTCCGCTGGGGGCCGAAGTAAGAGAAAAAAGAAAAGAGGTGGAATATACACCAGGAAGGGGGCTATTAGTATGCGGAAGACAACCATTAGTTTACTGGCTACTGCGGAGGCCGAACATATGTTCCCCAAGTAAAAAAAGAATATCTTGGATTCATAATTTCTCCTTTGTCTTTTATCGCCATATGTTATTCACCCATACTCGACAGGATTTTTAATCATAGCCCTAGGTATGGTCAGTAGACAAAATTAACAGCGCATCAACAAACATGAAAAACTCCTGCCTTGACAACAGCGGTCCCCCACCAACCCCAATGTCATGAAAATAAAAATGAAAATAAGTAAAAAATGAAAGTTTATAGTAGAATATAGAGTAGAAACTAATATGGGATCCAGAGAAATTTCTTTAGCTGGTGCTGAACATGAGAGTAATGAGAAAGGTTGCGTTGATAGCAATCATCGGTGTGCGGTTAATTTTGCCCACGCACCGTATCTCCTCTCAATTGCTTTACTATAAGCAAAATTCTCACTTTTTGAACTTTAACTACCTTTCCATACAATACCCAATCAAAAAGAAAAAAATACAGGCCTCTTTTTTCTCCTGAATAGCTTCCCACAGATATTTTTCTTTGGAAAAATTTCTTGTTAAGGTCAACTAATTCAATTTTGCATTTGCCTGTTTTGAGGACCCGGTTCTGGTCACTGTGCACTGCACCACTGGCCATTAGCCTTTGCTGAGTAAGCTTTCACCAAGACATTTTGCCTAGCGGTCATAGAAGAGAGTAAAATCTGACATTTTTCCTCTCTTTTCTTATACCCTTCTTAGCACCCTACCATCGAACAACACAGAATCCAGACAAACACTTTGGAACAAAGAGTCAACATCAACCAAAATTAAGCAATAGCAATGGAAATTCCCCTCGTTATCAGATCGGCAAGACCTATTGCTTTCCGCTATGCTGGGGCAAGACCTGGTGCTCACTTTCCTGGTTTGTATCGCCCATCCAGATACTATACATCTTCTCTGATATACGAACCTGTCTTTGAAACTATTGTTTGTGTAGTAATTTGATGGTTTAGCCTACTGGAAGCAACACTTCCGATGACCACCCCACCCACCAAGGCAGCAAAGAATAATTCACGCCCACTCAATATGAACTGCAAACCGATATAGAGTTCGTTACGGGGCGGACGGGGCCCTGAAAAACGCGGGCCCCCGGCCCTTTTCCCCGACCCGCCCCACTCAACGGCCTGGGGCGGGGTGTCTTTTTCGGCATTCCCTGCCCCTGTCCCCGCTCAGGCCCCCGCCCCACCCATACCCCAGACAGGTCCCCGTTAAAAATAGGTGGTAACAAACGGGGCCCCGTCCAGGGAATGAGTGCGGGTGGGCCCCGGACGGGGGCAGGGCGGGGATTACCCGAAACATACCCCCCCCGGCCCCGTGTAAGGGCGGGGTCTGGCGAGTGAAAACCCGCCCCGCCCTGCCCTGTAACGAACACTAAACCGATATGGTTGTAACAATCCTATTGTTCCTGTGTTATGTTGCAACAGGTAACGACCTTACTTAATGATCTCTTGAGTCTGCTTCTTGTCTTGTCGGATAAGACGGAACTGGCTGGTTGTCTTTGAGCCCCACTATCTCCTGAGATAGTACGGAACTGTCTTGGCCTCATATAGTACTATCTTCATAGTTCTATATTATCGACGCCCCTCTTCAGACTGTCACAACAGTTGCAGGCATCGCTAGTTTTTCTGTAGAGTATTGGTAGAATTCAATAGTGTAAAGATAAAGCGAATTGTGTTACAACTTCTTAGTATAGAAAAGTACTTAGATGGTTGTGTGATGATCCTATCTCCTAGGGCTTTGTTTGTTTGTTTTTTTGTAATCATTCATTTATTGTTTTAGGTACAAAAAGCCTGATACAGCGCGAGCTATGGAGAAAACAAAAACTATAAATGCAAAAAGCCAACCGCCCGCTTCAGCTCTTCATGGGAAAAGATCAAAGCTCCAGCGACCATAGGAAAAGCCCCCCTCACCTAGCACCTAAGATACACATACCCCAGACACGTAAGGAAACAATTCATAAAAAGAGACAGGAGAGAGACCCAAAACCCTTCAGCAGGCAACAAAACAAAGGAAGGTTGCCAGAAGGCCCCAGTGGGGTTCAGGGGGGAGGAAGGTAACACCGGGAGACGCGAAAACTACAGAGACCATTGGCCGACCACTAAGCATGAACGTACGGTTACGCTTGTGAATTACATCAATCCATAGCATTGGCCGCAGTCACGGAGATAGTCCAATAGCACGAGTGGGCGTAAGTGAGGAGTCCGACCATCGGGGAGGGTAGAGAGCGAGTAAGGTGCTAGCTATCATAGCAGTAATAGTGCAAGTGGACGAGACCGGGAGGTGGGAAGAGGAAGGATCGGGAGCTAGCTAGCCACAAACAACAAACGGGCCATAGCAAGTGCGTTGGGACGACGACGAAACCGAGGTGGGACCGTGATGTTCCTAACCGAGAGTTTCCCGATTCGAGGTACAAGCCCAGCAAGCTGAGGCCTACTTCGACCCCGAGTCCAACACCGGAACGCCGACCCTGAGCGAAGCGAGAAGCTTTCCGACCGTGCAAACACTAAGCATGGTGAAAAACGCCTGCGGAGTAAGGGGGACAACTGAACTCCATGACCGGGTGTCAACGGCGAACGAGTACAAGAACCCCGAGGAGGGGGGGCCGGCAGGCCCCTGAAGATGTGGGAAGATGGTTTAATGTCAACGCCCAGGGAGTAGCCATCATGGGAGGTGAGAGGTGGGTGGGGGGAAGTGACGATGATTTCCTGTGATGTTGAGATTTCAATCGCCGGAGGTGTAGGAGAGATGGTTCGTGTCCTATCTCCTCCGTCAAAGGACCTGCATCAGCAAAAAGCCATCCTGTGTCAGATTCGGTAGTATTGCATCCTGACTCTGGTACTGTGGACTCTGCGTCCTGTGCGTTGTGTGCGTCCTGTACTCAGGCGCCACATCAGGTTGCGTCTGGCAGGTCTGGACAGCCTTCTCAGTACCGGGTTCCGTCCGGACACCAGCCGCTAAGCAACCCTTCCTCCCATGCATCCAGCCTTCAACCTCAACACCATCCCCCATCAGGATTTACCACTACCCCGAAGTACCCCAGGCCTCCCAGCATTCTCAGAGTCTAAGGCCCACCAGCAGTACTAGGGTGAGAAAGGGGTATTTCTTGGCAGAGAAAATATAATTAGTGTTGGCGCTAGGTGTGAAAGCCATCGTACCCTTAATCTTAAATTTATACAACAGACCCCGGGGCAGAGTCACACTGGCACTCAGAGCTCTGTTTTCAGAACATCATCTTTGAAGGAGCAAAAATGCCAGCTCAGTCCAGTGTGAATGCGAGTGATAGCCATAACAGTCTCTACTACCTGGTGGGTTCTCGGCACTTAGCCTCAAACAGGATGCGACAGGATACAATCTTCTTATTACAACACGCAACATCCACACTCCGAGTCCGGGGCCACAGCTCCAACATCCACACTCCCGGGCCACAGGTGCAACACTCCACCATAGCCACACAACCGATCCTGAATCCAACAGATTGAGGTTCCTGGACTCGATGCAAGCTATCATGCGGGATAAGATGCATCCCGAGAGGGCTATTATTGACGAGGTTACCGGGCTGAATATGGTGAGATGCTGGCGATCCAAGAACTCGATGGCAGATTGCTCAACAACCACAGCTCCGATCCTGGAACCGATTGCGGGAGAATATTGGGCGCGACACGAGCTACACTGCAATATAATGGACGTCTTTGTGGCATCAAAGCTCATGAAATCGCTGACCCTCGTGGGGGTTGTCTTTAGAGGTACCCTGGAGATCCCAGAACTCGATGGTATATACCTCCACAACCACTGCTCCGATCCTGGAACTGATTCCGGGAGAATGTTGGGCTCAACGCCAGCTACGCCGTGATATAATGGACGTCTCTATGGCATCAAAGCTTATGAAATCGCTGACCCTTGTGGGGGTTGTCTTTATAGGTACCCTGGAGACCCCAGAACTCGATGGTATATACCTCCACAACCACTGCTCCGATCCTGGAACTCATTGCGGGAGCTTGTTAGGCTCAACCCCAGCTACGCACTGGCAGCCGTATAAAGGACGTCTCTGTCGCATGAAAGCTCATGAAATCGCTGACCCTTGTGAGAGTTGTCTTTATAGGTACCATAGCGATCCCAGAACTCGATGGCATATTTCTTCACAACCCCTGCTCCGATCCTGGCTCCGATTGCGGGCGGTTGTTAGGCTCAACGCCAGCTACGCAGCGGTATAAATGATGTCTCTGTCACATCAAAGCTCATGAAATCGCTGACCCTTGTGAGAGTTGTCTTAACAGGTCTCCTGGAGCTCACCCAGCTCAATGTGAGATTTCTCCACGACCTCGGTGCCGATCCTGAATCTGATTGGGGGGGGGATTGTTGGGCTCGATGCCAGATACACAGAGGTATAAGGTATGCCCTGAGGCACCAATTCCCCATAGAGCTACTATAGTGTTTCAGGAAGGGGATTGCTCAGGGGAGAGACCCGACTCAGGCTTGGATGTGAATTTGCCTGTTTATTAGAACAATATAATAGAAGCCTTCTTGTAGTAAATTTCATAGTTTGACAGAATGAAATCTATTGTGACCCGGGTGACCACGGTCAGAAACAAGCAAAGGGGGAACCCTTCGCTTATCTCACGAAGATGTCGTCTGGCGTCAGATGGTATCCTGAGTATTAGGTACTGCGTCTCGTTCGTCCTGAGGATTAGGTGCTGCGTCAACTTGCATCACGTGTGTTCTGTAGTAGTGTTGTTGCGTTCTGATTCGCAATTTGCGTTCCAGCATCAAGTGCGTCAGATGCACAGAATGCACAGAACACAGGATAAAATCTTTGCTGATGTGCCTTATATAGGCATCTTCACAACCCTAACCCTGGTGACTCATCACCTTGTGTTGCATAACTTCTCTCACTTTAAGTGAGTCATAGTGTGAGATCCATCAAATAACTCATATGAGTTATTGTACAATATACCCTTAACCAATCAAAACCCATAAAACAAGTCATGTGCTCAAGTAAGTCACATTCATGAAACCCCTGACTCATAATGTGAGTCATGTGCGAAAGTCATTACATTATATGTCTTACAATTGTGAGTCATCAAAACAATCAACCAATCATAACATCATGATGACGCTCTATCGCGCGCAGTCATGTGTGATACTATAAGTCAACTAACTCCATAGGGTGAAAGAATACCATACCTATGACTAATAATTATTAATTATATGAAATCTGCCTTGCTTAGTCACGGTTTGTGACAAAGGTACTAGGCTTCTGAGATACAATACTTAATCGTCTAATCCACTATCTCCATATTCATGGCTATCTCCCTTAATCCATGGCTCTGTCCACTGTAGATTGAGTTTGGCAGGTTAACAGAATTATGAATACCAGTTAACAAGATCAAGCATGATGAGCACACTCAGGCTTGACTGTGTGTTGAAAACAATAATCACTCTGAGGGGTTTTTGTCACTGATCATGGAGATAGCCTTGCATATAGAGATAGTAGATTATACCAGTAAATACGGTATACTTTCACGATGTTGCATTATGCTAATAATGTTTTAGACTCTTGTTAGTAGTATGAAGGCAGATAACGACCAATTGAAAACCAATTGCACCGTCTCTGGTATCTGACTCGAGAATGTTACTTCCCTGATCCATGATGTCAAAGAGAACGTGCAGGACCTGGGCAACATGGTGCATAGAGAATTGCAAGACCTCACGAATAAGATGGATAGGAAATCCGAGAGGACCGATGGAACCATTAACTGTACGATCTACTTTTCAATTGCTAGGTTGTTTCTAAAATGTGGATTCGACGTCTACATGATGAAGCCTGACCAAGGCAAACCAAAGAACCCGGAGACTGCCCACATGCCAAAGTGATACTGTAAGGCGTATACCCCATTACTGTCTAATGAATCACAGTATTGACAATGTTAGGGATTGTTGTGCCTCAAGCGGGTGCTCGTGGTCACCATGTTTTTTTTATATTATGGTTTGCATTAATGGTGTGCTTCAAGGGAACAAACCTAGCTGGAATATCCAGCAATTAATGGAATTTTTATCATTCTGTTGTATTCATAGTAGCCTATATTTCGGTAATAAACTGACACCGCCCGTCTCCAATCTATACCACCACTGCCCACAGGCTGAAGACTATTACGCGCTCCGACTACACCCCAGGGACCACTATTGTTTACAGCTACGATCGAGGCTAACATAATCCGGGAATAAATAAATCGAAATCAGAGTCTGGTTTCTTTCGTTCTTGAAACCGGTATGAAGATGTGGATGTCTTTTCTATAAGAAGCAGGAACAAACACATCTTACTTGGTGATTCTCATAGAATTCGCGCCAAGATATCCAGCTTACACATGAACACTTGAGTTTTCGTGCAGGTTCATTAGAATAGTTTCTGGTTTCGTGATATAGTCCGCTTATCATTTCCTCTGAGGTGTAGTCACGTGGGACGGTTACCGCCACAAGTAGGAAGGAATGCGCATTATCGCCTACCGGAATGTCAGTTCCAGATTACCTGTGTGAGGGTCTTTCAATACCTTCCCCTAGTTGGATGGTGTGTTGTGCATGCCGTATTCCCCTCCTGTCACCCGCGGTGTAGCTTCTCAGTAAATCAGTCAATAGACCTGTGCAAAGTAGCTCTGAAGATAAACAGCCTAAAGGCTTTCATAAGGGTAAGACCAAGACTGAAGCACTTGAACTAATTGAGAAGGAAAGGAAAGGTTGTGAGTTGACTGGTTGATCCCCAGGTGGTTGCTTGTTTGTTTGTTGGTTAAACTAGAATACATGAAGGAGATATTTATAGGCAAAGCACCTCTGTGCCAAGACGCACTAGTATATCAATTTTGGCCGCTGCCAGATAAGCTACCCATGATATCAGATGACCCTAGTACAAACCCTGCCCCACAAAGGTCCCCCCTTTCTCTTGCCTTTAACCCTGAAGGCCAACAAACCTAGCACAAGTCCCACAAACAAATCTCCGGTGACAATCTCTCTCCATCCTTAACTGAGGCTCCCGAACAAAAGAAACAAAACAAAGGCAATAGTACAAATGAATTGACGAGCTCTCATCCTTCCTCAAATCACCCCCCGTACCATCTGCATCAACCTCTTAATCCAATCTCCAAACGACACAGGCCTTTAACAAAACCGCAAACATCAGTAACAACATGGCACCTCCATCCTTCTATAGACTTTACATAATGAGACATCAACCCAGTAACATGATTCAAGGGAAAACAAAATACACAAATCCTTTCAAAGATTCCTTTCTCCAATCTGCTCATACTTTCTTTGACCAAGCTGTCTTTCCCCTCCAAGATCTCAACACTTGCCACATCAACTTCGTTCTCAAGTTGTCCCAACTCATATACTGCTTGATCAATCAACAGCTGCTCAGTTTTCTTTATCGTCAGCTTGTCCTCAGTGGATCTCATCTTTCGGCACAATTCAACCACAATTCCAATCCTCTGACAAACAGAACTCAACACAAAAAGAATACTTAATAGAACCTGCGTCCTCTCATCAGTAGTAGTAATGAGTTCACACATCTCTCTTTCCAGAAGCTTAGCATCAAAAGTAGGAACCTTATAGGAGTTTGACTTTCTAGTATTTATAGCAACAACTTCAGCCACCCTATGCTTTGGTACAGTCAGTTTTACCTCTTCCAGTGCCTTCCCATATTTTTCTATCAAAGCAGAGTATAGCCTTGGCCATACTTGAAAAACACATTGAGGTAGTTCTCTTGCAAACAATAAAGCATCACCCCGTGAGTGGTAGTAAGCTATAGCTGCCAGCATCATTGATCTTTCCACTCTTGTTAACCCATAACCATCACCATAATAGTCCCCAAGTACTTTGAGGAAGTCTCTGATATCAGCTTCTGTGTATCTATGGTGTTGATACCCATGAAACTGTAACCGTTGATGTCTCCCACAACCTGCCAAATAAGAATAAATACTCTCCATGTCCGACAGCTATGCCAACTCGCTAATATCAATTGCTATGCAAAATCAATAAAAAAACAACCATGCAGAATGGGGTGGTCAAGTCGACAAGTTAAACATGAATCCGTTTCAGAGCACCAGTTGTGAGGGTATTTCAATGCCTTCCTCTAGTTGGATGGTGTGTTGCACATGCCGTATTCCCCACCTGTCGCCCGCGGCGTAGCTTCTCCGTAAATCAGTCAATAGACCTGTGCAAAGTAGCTCTGAAGATAAACAGCCTAAAGGCTTTCACAAGGGTAAAACAAAGACTGAAGCACTTGAACCAATTGAGAAGGAAAGGCAACATTGTGAGTTGACTGGTTGATCCCCAGGTGGTTGCTTGTTTGTTGGTTTTGTTTAAACTAGAATACAGGAAGGAGATATTTATAGGCAAAGCACCTCTGTGCCAAGACCCACTAGTACATGAATTTTGGCCGCTGCCAGATAGGCTACCCACGACATCAGATTACCCTAGTACAAACCCTGCCCCACACTGGTACTTGTCCCAGGCCATAAGTACCCGAAAATGAAGGGGGATCATTTGTATGGGGGCACAGAGACGCACGGATGTTTTGCCATATATTTCTTTAATCCCTGTTTTCGGGTACTTATGGCCTAGGACAAGTACTCGAGTACCCATGATCCCCTGACCACAGATCAATACCCCAACAACCCTACCAACTCGCTTCAAATCTTACCTGGAACCAACCTCCCAAACACCAATTCCAATCATCCCAGCAGCAAACCCCACCATCAGCGCCATATATACTAGTATTTACCATGGCCGACCCAACCACCAGCACCCCCTCACGTTTTGTCACAAGACCGAAACCCTGGAGGATGTGTTGAAGACGCAGACCGTCGGCCTTGTGCATCTAAGCGAATTCAAGGAGCATCGCGTCGAACTAGGGGAACAACGGGACCGCGAAGCAGCCGAAAAACTACAACCGACTCGCAGCGGTGACGGGGGCGGGGGACTTGCAAGCTCATCTCGCGAAGGTAGTGAGGCTCCCACCGGCAGCGCTGGTAAGAGAACTAAGAAGCGCAAGAAGGTGGTCAAAGGGAAATTATCATTCGCTGGGGAGGAGCGTGACGGTGATGATGGCACGGATGATGGCAGTTACTCTTCATCCGCCGATCCGACAAGGTCAACCCACTTGTCTTGCCAAGAATACCTCCACCAGCCGATATTTTGCTGGAGCTCTCACCGAATATTCGGCTCACGGAGGTATTCTTGGCAAAGACGGGTGAGTAACTGTGAGGATAACAATAAGAGTGGCGAGGAGGACGAGGTGAAGAAGAGGAAGGTTAATCCAAAACCGGTGCTACCGGCTGCGAAGGCCTTGACGAAGAATACACTTTTGAGGGAGGCTTAGGGACGTGAGCCTTTGAGGAGAGAGTTTTTGGCTTTGCAGGAGAAGATTAAGAATGAGGAGATCAGTATTCCGTTTGTTTTTTATGATGGCAGGTATTATGAATGCTCCAATTTTTGAAGTTGACAGACGGCTAACACCCACTAGGCACTAATGTTGCTCCACCCACCGGAGAGGGAGTGACGGTTAAGAAAGGTGAGGCTGTATGGCTCTTTCTTGAACGAGCTAGGAGCACGATAGGGCCCAACAGATTATTGTTTGATTTCCCTTCATCTCCATCGCCCGCCTCCCAAAATTGCGCTCCGAATCCCAATAGACATGATCCTGGTGATGAATCGCCGCTGGTACCAACGGAATAAGCCCATATTCCCCGCGAGCGTGTGGACGGAATTTGATCCCAATACGGATTACTCGGACATGGTACGGCGGGATATGGGTGGGAATGCATTTTTTTCGGTTGAGCCTCCTTCTCGGCAGTCTGCTATGGCTGCTCCCGGGTCAGAGATGGTATAATGTACTATCAGAAGGCTCCTCAGAAAAACAGGGCACGGTACTGTATATGATATTTACTTCTTTTCTTCCTGCCTTTCGCTTGTTTGGTAACATGGAATACGGGACCTAGACTAATGGCTAACCCCAATGTAAAATCCTTCGTATGTTTAGATGCAAGGAGAAATTCAATGAAACTAATGATTGGATGCGTCGTCCCATTGGAAGTCCGAGGGTGTGTCGTTGTTAACCTCGAGACTGAATATGCTCGACGAATGGGGTTTTAGGTTTCCACAATCGCATCTATTCTTTTCTCCTCTTCACACCGAAACTGATCATAGTTCTCATCAGCGCCACAACTCTTTGCTCATTTGACTCAAATACGACCTTAGGATGGATGGTTTTATCCTCCGGTGTAATGACCTCCGATGTTGTGCTCAAACTGATGGCGGCACCGGTGTGACTAACTCCAGGTATTTAGCTCCCTGATTTTATTGAATCATCTCAGCATACGGCTCGGGGCTGTCAGTAAAAATCGGAAAACAACCTCCTTGTCCTGATCGAAATATACACTTGTGCAGGATAAGCGGGGGTTGTCTTCCGGTTCTTTACTGAACTCCCAGTTTGTTCACCCCACTCTTGGAGGACCTATTCCTCAGTAGCCCTTATGTTGACTATCTTTTCCTCAGATCCCACAGTCACATTTACTGCCTCCCATGTGCTGCCGCTTGACAGCTCACTGAACCCCCCTCCGAACGGTCAACCAACCTGCCCCGCCTTCAGTACATCACTTTCCAAGCTGGACGACGCAGTAATCGCAGTTCTCAACCGAAGTGACGACTACAAGACTACTAGTGTTCTCAGTGGACTCAGTCCGAGTATCATAATAGAAATCTGCATTCGTGGGCTCGCCTTCTGAACCTATCAAGTGACCTGGAAAATGTTCGTGTTAGCTCCCTCCCTACGGTATGAGGAGGGGCTGCTTATCGCACAGAATTTATCCAGAACATCTCGCAAAGTCATTACGAGCGCGGGGAACCGAAATTCAAGGGGAGAATGAGAAGATTTTTCGTGATGCTAACGCTGAAATCTCTGCCCTTCGGAATAAGATTGCCCGGATGGGGGTTGTTGATAATGAATTGGGAAGGAAGAACCACGAGTTGATGCAAGGGTGAAGAGAGTAGGCTAGAAAGATAGCACAAACATAGGTATTCTTGGCTCACATTTACAATTCCCATAACAAGAGACCTTGCGAAAATACTGTACAGGAACTCTATGATAAACTCAAATGCCGGACATTAATATCTCAAGTCCAGCAGGCCGCTGCGGATCAGGCTGATCAGGCGCTATATATTACCTCTCAGCCGCCTTCCGACTCCCTCCACTTCCAGGACACCCTAAGCAAATCCTCGGGAAACCTTTCTCAACAGATCCATCCGAGCCTCGATCCTGAATACACCCTACCCGGTATAAAGATCGGGAATATTTACGGTTAGAATTGGTCTGGTCCCGGGGGAAGAGCCATTCACCCTTTTCAATGGTCAGTACGGAGACCTGATAATGGTCAGGGTATGCTCTTTAACGTTAAACGTTTGTTCTTTCCATTTGATTCCTCTAACACCCCCCTTAAAAATTCATTAAATCAGATTCTGTTCCCGTTCACGGCTACTAGCAAAAGCCCCCTCCAGACCTGGAGGGTTGTGTAATTCATGTATTTAATTGTTATTATCTGCAAGAAATTTGTTCACTTAAGACATCCACATTCAGGTTCCAATTTAACCTCCCCAAGCCACTCATTCCATATACTTTAGATTAAGAATTTTACATTTTTCAAAATGTACAGTTTATAAATACAATAATATTAGAAAAGTTTAATGATAAACTAAAAGTGCTGCTTAATCCACCCCACACCCTTGTCCCATTACCCAAATCCACTCCTCTTTTAACTACAACCTTATGCTCAATCCACTTTCTGGTCATTTCCTGACATCTTAATCCATTATTTCCACCACCTCCTAACCAAATCTCTCTAAGTTTGTGATTTGATCCCTTGCTGGAAAGTATTTTAACTAACTCTTTTGCAAGAGGAATATCCGAGCAGGAGTCAAAGCGCTTTATTCCTACAATAAAACTGGGATTATAAACTCCAAGAATACCATCTGTATAATAAACAGCATAGGTATGCCAACTAACCCTATCTTTAGACTGTTGTTCAATTGCATTGCCTAATGAATTCATGAATTGTGCTAGAATTCCAGATAGTCCAATTAAATGTAAAAAGTCTCCTATTGTAAGCCCCTCCATGCAGCACTGAATTTGTACATCATCTTTCCTTTAAGTAGACTTCCGACTTGGAATTGAAATACTAGCATTCTTTTTAGCTGCTTGAACCCAGAGGTTTTGAAATAGCACTTTGAATGATTGTAAGCTTGGGCGGGGCAAATGATAAGTTGTTTTTCAAACCAGTCAGAGTGCACTCTCAGCTTTGAGAGAAATAATATGTACTGCTCGGTAGTAGTCGGATTGTAAAGGGCATTTGGAATGGAGTGTAGTTGGGTAAGTTGAGAAGAGGAATGTTAAGGGAAAGAAGAAAATATGTTGAGAGAATAGAAGTAGGAAATATTATTCAAAGGGAAAATAATTTTTATATATCTAATGTAATTGAAAACTATTTGAACATATTTTGTATTTATATAATTCAACCAAAGAACATCTTAGAATATTTTATATTTATTTTTTAAGTTATTTAGAATAATATAAGTATTACAATAGTTTCAGTACTTATAACTCATATAAGTGCAGTCAGAAATGGCCTAAAATCTAATATTAGATTTTCAGAATACTTAATTAATAATATCTTAAAGCAAATTTTCTCGGTCACTATTTAATATGCCAAAAGGCAAACCTTAATTCATATTCTTCGATTAGAGAAGATCTATTACTTCTAGTATTAAAATAATATAAACTTTTATATATTTTGTGTATACTATGCAGTCAGAAAGAGTTAAAAGTGCCTATTATATTCAATAGTCGTATTTCGAGAATGCAATGCAGTTAAATGCTGCAGGTAGAGTATTACAATTAAAAAAAGGAATTCTGGGTTAAAATTTAAACTTCTCGGTTACTTAGTCAATCAACCTATTTTCAGCACTTTTGTGGACAGTATGATAAGATTGTTTTCATACTCTAAAAGCTACATAGTTGGCATTACTATTTGTAATGATATTGAATAGAAATTGTAAAAATATTGATATTGATTTAAATACAAAGAAAATAGGTAAACACTTGAAAGGATCAAAACAAAAAGTATCAAATGCAAAAGATTAAGAAAATTGGTTTTTTTTAAAATTCTAATTTTGAATTTTTTTTTAAATTAGTATTTTATAAAAAAATTTTAGATCAAAGGAAATAAAATATTTCGCATAAGAGATAAATCGAATATAAAACACAAATAATAAATAACTTTTTTTATAAAGTTTGATATTTTGTAATTTTTTTTAAAACTGATATTTGGAAAAAGAAATAAGGGAAAGAAATAAGAATATTTATGAAAAGAAATAAATAAAATATGAAATCCAAGAAAAGGAATAAAGAAAATGTAGAAATTCAAGCAATGACAGTTTGGAGGAGAACCTCAGGGTATACAACATTATCTGTAATTTCTGGCTTATTGTTTTCAGCAAACAGAAGTCTTAATCCATTGAAAGCTGTAACAAGTGAAAGAGCAACATACAGTTGTCCATGTGTGAAGTCACATCTTCTGAGATTAATACCAACAGTTTCCAATGATTGACCTTGTAACGATCGGAGATCTTGGCTCCAATACATGATCGTCCTAGTTGTGTAACAATTATTGATGTTCTATTAAATAAACCTTGCTTTGGACTAAGATTCTGTAGAAGGATAATTGGTGCTCCGATCTTGAGACACAATTTGAAAGGTGGAAAGAGGCAAATTCCAAGCTTTGGAGAAACTCAGCAGGAATTTTTTCAGCTTCTGGAAAACCTTCGTCAATTGCAACTAACTTTATTGTATCCAATGTATGCAAAGTTTGTTGCAGTGGATGAATTAAAAGGTTAATGAATTGAGTAACAGTGTCGTTATAGAATGTGAGAATTGCACGACTATTAAAGGCCTGATAATCTAGGTGAGCAGAAATGAGAAGAGTAGTAGGGAAAATGTGATGGCAAAATGCTTCTAACCAGTGAAGTCAGCAAATGTAGTTTGGATATCAGCAAAAATCATACCTTGCTTTCTGTGCATTTTGTGCCTCTGACGCACCTGATGCTGGAAAGGAAAGTGCGAATCAGGAGGCAACCACCCTACCACAACACGCATCTAACGCAACCTAACCCAGCACCTAATACTCAGGATGCTCCAGATGCAGCACCTAATACTCAGGATTCCACATGATGCCAGACTACATCTTCCTGAGATAAGCGAAGGATCCCCCCTTGCCTTTTCCCTGACCTGGGTCATAATAGATTTCATGCTCTCAGTGTATTAAATTTACTACTACTAGTGTTCTATTGTTCTAATATAGAGGACCAATTATGAGACTCATATACAACCCCTGCCATACTCGCAACCCAATCCCTACCCCGGATCCTATAACTTCATAAATAAAGCTCGCGGGGGGAGGATCTTCCACGATTGAGAAGCTGGCGTCAAGGCCAACAACCTCCCGCAATCAGATCCAGAATCGGCCCAGCGGTCGTGAAGGAATCTGAGATTGAGCTCTGGGAGCGCCATGAGACCTATAAAGACAACCCCCACTATAATAGTCAGCGATTTCATGAGTTCTGATGGGACAGAGACTTCCTTTATACCTCTGCATAGCCGGTGTCGAGCCCAACAATCACCCGCAATCGGATCCAGGATCAGAGCGGTGGTTGTGGAGAAATCTGTCATCGAGTTCTCGGATCACCAGAACTCCATTCAGCCCTGTAACCTCATGAATACAGGTTGCGGATGGATGGACCTTACATTATTCTGAAGCTGGCATCGAGCCCAACAATCTCCTGCAATAAGATCCACAATAGGCCTTGTGGCCGTAGAGGAATCTGACATCAACCTCTGGGAGCGCCAGGGTATCAGTCAAAGCAACTCCCACAGGGGTCGGTGATTTCATGAGCTTTGATGCGCCAGAGAGAGACCTCCTTTATACCGCTGCGTAGCTGGCGTCGAGCCCCACAATGCCCTGTAATCAGAATCAGGATTGGAGCACTGGTTGTGGAGGAATCTGATATTGCGCTCTGGGAGCGCCAGTGGACCTATAAAGACAACCCCCACCATAATAGTCAGCGAGATCATGAGTTTTGATGGGCCAAAGATGTGCTTTATACCGCCCCATAGCTGGCACCGAGCCCAAGAATCTCCCGCAATCGGATCCAAGATTGGAAAAGTGGTTGCAGAGGAATCTGTTATCAAGTTCTGGGATTGCCACAACTCTATTCAGGCCTGTAACTTCATGAATAATAGCCCTCAGGGGATGAATCATATACCGCTGGATAGCTGCCATGGAGTCTAGGAATCTCCAGGTGTCAGATTCAGGATTGATTTGGTGGCTGTGGTGGAGTGTTGCAGCTGTGGCTCCGGGGTGTGGATGTTGAGTGTTGTGATGAAAAGAGTGTGGCATCGCGTCGCCTCCTGATTGTGGCTAAGTGCCGAGAAACCACCCGGCACTAGAGAGTGTTATGGCTATCACTCGCTTTCACACTGGAGTGAGCTGGCATTTTCGCTCAGTAAAAGATGATGTTCCGAAAATAGCACTCTGAGTGCCTGTCTGACTAGGCCCGGGGGCCATTGGTCTAAATTTAAGATTAAGGGTACGATGGCTGTCTCACCTGGTGCCAGCACCATGTATATTTTCTCTGCCAAGAAATACCCCTTGCACACCCTAGGGCTGGGTCTCAGAGTCCAAGAAGTCTGGGGGGGTAATCAGGGGTAGTAGGAAATGCTGATATGTGATGGTTTTGAGGTTGAAGTCTGGATGCATGGGAGGCAGGGTTGCTTAGTTGCATGTATATGGGCGGAACACGGTACTGAGAAGGGTGTTCACACGCACCAGACACAAGCAGATGTGGCGCCTGAGTACACGACGCACAGGACGCACAGGAGGCCAGGATGCATAGGACGCACAGGACGCACAGGACGCACAGGAGGCAAAGGACGTACAGGACGAACAGGAGGCACAGGACGCACAGGACGCACATGACACACAGGACGCCCAGTCAATACTCTGAGAGTGAGGACGTAACAGCACATCTGATGCAGGATGGCTTTTTGCTGATGGCAGCTTAAGATTCTGATCTAGAGTATGCTGATAGGACATGGTACTCAGAAAATTGACAAATTCAGTATTGCTATAATTATGAAGAATACAGATATTGTTAGTACAATGTAGTTGAAAGTTGAGCCATAACTGTGAAAACTGAATACATGCATTCACAATTGATCCACGACTACCGTGAGGTCCCACAGGCACGATTTGGGCAAAGTCCACACCCAGGACAATCGCAATATTGCCAAACTGTTTTCCTGCTTCAACATTGCAAATATCATTCAAGGTCTTACTAACAGGATCAAAACAATACTTATGCTGCATAGGAACCTCATGCCAAATAATAAGACTGGCTGATCATAGGAATTCAGCAAAGGATGATGTTTTTGAGATAGAACACATAGAATCTTGGTGGATATTGAGGGGAATTTTAAAGTATGAATATGAGGTAAGCCCACCTGGTAAGAGCTGAGCAGCAATTGCTAAGGATGCAAGACAAAGTACTGGCTTTTTCTGTGCACTCAATGTACTGCAAAGACACCGACAGAGAAATGTTTTGCCAGGTCCAGCAGGACCATGAATAAAGAACTGCTTGGCACTTGGTTGATTTAAAGAGTTCAAAATAGTATGATAACTATCAAGCAGTCTCTGATTCAGCAGAGAAAGTATTGATTCTGCTTGTAAAGTCTCCTCCTATGGTTTGTAGTGGAGCTCCTCTTCAATTAAGGTATTTCGAACCTGTTGTAACGGGGCCACTCTGTAGGAAGACGGATCCTAAGATTGTGACTGCACCGAAAACTCAAAGTAAAAGTAAGGATCAAAATAAAGATAAAGATAATTCAATGTAGAATCAAGCGGTAAAAGTTAATATTGTTAAGCCTGAAAGCTTGACTGAATAAGTTCTCTTGAGGATTGTTGGTTATTCGAATACCGTATCTAGGGCTTTGGTTTAAGTAAAATACTGTAAAGCCAGAGAACACACGTCAACAATTCTGACCATTCACGATCTCCCTGCTCAGCTCAGGGCTGTCCCACTCACCGGTCTAAAGTGAAGAAACCCTTGGAGGGAGTCGGACCCCTCGGATACAAATTATCTTCACAAATAGGAAGAGCTCCCTGTCATGTTTCTCCAACTACCGCTGCATAAGCGAAACATCTTTCCTATTGGTAGGCTCTCAGTGGCCGACCGACGTGCCCAGCATAGAGATAATATTGATTGGGACTCACTGGCCCACCAGTGGCTTCGTCTATAAAACCTACGCAGTCCATCGGCAAATCTACGTGGCTATACTAAGCTTCTAAACCAGACTGCATGGTTCCATGATAAGAAATCTCCTGCTGCTTGACTGCATGGGCGCTACACACAGCCAACCATGTGGGACCCGCTTAAATCATGACAAGGCTCAGACCTCTAGAATCCACTAATAACCTATGGTAATGCTACATTTCAGGGGGTAGCCTGGGCCTGGTATTGGGGTGGTTGTCCTGGTAGTCTTACAGCTTCTTCGGTCAGCGCCAAGCGCGCTACTGTTAACTATACTACTACCTGGAGGTCAAAGTATGCCTGTAGGTGGTTCCCAGGTGTTATCCAGGTGGCGCCCCAGGAGGCGTTCAGCCTCACATCCGTTATATATCCTGCGAACAGCTTCTGGTTGGTTGGATGGCCACAACTCACCCGTTGTTGTGGGAGCTTTCCTATAGAACTCACGTGATTAGGAAGCACATAACTACACAGCCGTACAGTCCTGTCGCCCCTTACCAACGCTGGGCCGCAGGGGGGTGTTAGGAATATTACCTGAAGGTTATAGGAGGTTCGGACCACTCCTGCTCTGTCAGTAGCCTCTTTCGTACCATACGAAGCGGCCCAGGAAAATCTAAGAGCCGTACAATAATGGGATAACATTCCCCTAAGTCCGCAGACGACTTTGTCAGTGAAGGTAGGGTAACTGGGGTACCTCAGTATGGTAAGCGGGTCCCCAAGGCAGGGTAATCATGTTCCCAATATAGGTTAACTTGAACTTTACACTGTTATTTTTTTATTCCCTTTGGGAGTTCACGCGACCACACATAATGTTGCCCTGGAGACCTGTGCAATGTTTACTATGTTTCCTTAACTTTACGCCAACATGCTCTCCGAAGGTTACCCTGTCTAACCCTATGTCACCAAGTGAGTTTGTAGACACTTGTACCAACTCATGTCTACCGCTAATATACTAACTATGCTAGTCTATCCTCAATCTAGTGACATCTTAGTATACTATATAGGCTTAAGTCTAGTCAACTGTAGCTACCTATCTATAGGGTAGTTACAAAGGAAGATTGTACTTATAAAGTGACTTTTGACCCGGTGCTAGAAGGGCTGAGAGTAGGAATAACTGATAATCTAAGTGGGTATCCATATCTGGGGCAATCTGAAAGTGCTTCTCGACTCTGCATCTCAATTGGTATTCGAGATCATTGAATAGAGATTCTGCGACCATTCTCGAAAGAGTAAGACGATTAGAAACTTCCTGATAAAGTAGTGCAGTGGCAAATAGAATTTGAAGACTATAGCTAGTTGCAAAGTTTACTGCCTCTGTAACGCAAGAACCTATTCATGATCATCCTGTATGAGTCCAAGAGCTCAGCAGGCCTTCTTAAATGTTGACTATTCTGTGCCATCAACTGTTTGGAGGTGTTCAAATTATTGTGCAACAGGAATTATTGTAGGTAGAAGTTGTGGCTAGTAACGCTTCCCTGCGAGAGGATTGCGGGTATACATCCGACCAATGGCTATACCATTCTAGCGAGGCTTTCACTCTTTTTCTTTTGCCTTGAATTTATCATAAGTAGGAAATTCTTGATAGAGGTATTGCCACCCATCTTGATATTTAGCATTATAGTCAAAGAATGCCAGGAGAGTTGAGCTTGCAGCTAATGTTTTCTCCTGCAACACCACATCAACCATATCAGATTCAAAGTAGATGGTTTGTTCTTCCGGGAGATGAAGGGCAAGATATGTAACCGGTGGCCATTCCTCATGCATGCTATATTCAAATTGTCTCCATACTCCCTCTATTGGACTAATATATTGCCCGTGCAAATATTGCTTGGTCACATCCTGAGTTTAGTTCCAGCGTCGGTACGCTTCCCGTGTGTCCTGAGTCCGTGCCCAACGCCCGCACGCCACTATTGCGTCTTGAGTTGCGCAGCAACACTCCCTTGCATCCCGACTTGACGTCACCCCTGTTCTCCATATCCCAGCGTCCTGACGCTTTCAATTCACCAGCCCCTTCCGGAAGCCGTCAGGATTATCATACTCCTACCTCTAGTCTCCGGGCGTGAACCCTGTGCAAGACCTACGCCCACCAATGTTCAGTGGTGTCTCTCGAGAGTGGTCATCACTGGCACGTTTAACTCATGTATTAATTATATATTTTCTTCATATTATACGAGTACACACTATATATACAGGTTGCCATGGCACGCGATACACGCCTTCACACATATCGATCATACCCCCGTTTGTATAAATAATAAATCTCGTTAAACGTCCTCAAGTCGATATGGATGTTGACGAGCCACCGCCGGTCTCCCTCAGGAATGAGATGAGCCAGGCTGAGAATTGTCCCTATGTCAACCAATGTAAACTCTCACGCATCTTCTCTCAGCTGAACCGTAACAAGACTGTGTATATCAGAGGGCCGGCCTGAGTTCACAGGGCTCAACATCTGAACAGCTGCCAACAGCCGCAGAGTATCTTGACTGCAGTCCGTGATTTTAAAGAGCGCCATGAGCTTTGCCGGGAGATGACCCCTCAGCCCACCATACATCTGCTCCCTTCCGGCCTGTACCTAAAGCGAATTATTCTGACTTTCTTGATTCCGAAATCTTTGAGTTCCTGGCAATTGTGCCCAATGGATGTCGTAAACATTGGTTTCCAGGAATGACAAAACCGGGATTTCGAGTTGCGCTAGTAGTTCAACAGGAAGTTGTGGGAGTATGGTCGGTTCTTTGGGAAGGCGGCGTTCAGTGAGCAGCTTGTGTCGGCTGTATTGAATCAATTCCAAACAGATCCTGTCAAGAGAGATTCCTAACACCTGGCAAAAGTCAAGGACATTGGACACCTCGTCACGACGACCTTTCAAGATCCTGCAACGAGGGGCCAGCGTTGAGAGTGTACTCCTTGTTTTATCTAAATAGCCCAGGACGTCGTCACCGAGATTGGCTCTGTGACATCGGTGCAAATTCAGCTTTACAAGTCTCATTCGGATTGCATGCTGACGACCGTAGCTGTAAAGAATTTGTCGCTCGACATCGTTCTTATTCGAGCGCCTCTATCCGGCCTTGATCTGTTCCTTATGCGCCAGCTCGCTGAACTCGGTGAAGTATATGGGGATATTGCCAAACTGGGGTATATATGATCAGAGAAGTGACTTAGCAGATGCATCTTAACAAAGTTGAAATGAGATTCTGTATGGATAATGTCCATACGGAGGTCATTGTCCTCATCGTGAACATCTTCGAGGCGCCGGTGCCGCTTGGACGGTGCCACTCGCATGTTGCTCTGGTCTCGCTGATGTGGTAGCTCCTTTCGCTGCTTGTCAACCTTGGCCCGTGTGGGTTTAGAAACTCGAAACTGGAAGAAGATATCTTTCATCCTGTGGAACCGGTTGAGATATTCCTCCATATAGGCTATCCTCTCGGGTGTGTGGCTTCGGTATTGCACCATGATATTGAAGTCGACCAGTGTCCGCACACAGTCTAGGGGATGTTTGAACAGTATTACTTGCCGGATGTCGGGCTGGCGCAGTGCTACGGCGAGAATCCCCAAAAGACACCACACCGGGTTCCTCATCTCTTTTCCTAGCCAGTGTATGACCTCGCGATAGGCCTTTTTGGGCACAAAAAACTCCGGGTATGGCAGTAGCGCATTCCTGGTGTCGTCAAAGGCCTAGAGCAGGGCGTGTTGCTTGAGAAAGCCCGAGACTCAGTCCATCAAGTGCTTGAATAACCCAAGATAAACTGTATGAACCAAATCTGGCTTGTGCAAACCCGGCACCGAACCCGGGTGAAGCCCGTGAAACATATTTTTCTCAAGATCGATACCAAGAGTTTCAACCATGGTGCAGGAGTTGTCACTGCCTGATTCAAGCTGGCAACATTCATATCTTGCATAATGTCGGGCCCGGTGGCTGTTGGCTACGGTTCCTAATTCTCAAGAAAGCATCTCGTATTTTGGACACTGATTCGATTTTCTCCCGTGAAGGGTAACGTTTTCCATATCGTCAGCTATCCACACAAACAATATTGGAAAGCATCTCCGCACTTTCCTGTTGGCACAGTCAATATTGACACCCTGCAGCGCTGCGTTCTGCAAGGGCTCAAACAGGAGTTCGAAGACGCCGCGTAGTATGTCGGCATTAATTTGCCTCTGCAAGTAGGCTTCGGAGGACTTTGTAAGTTTGGGTGGAACCAGCAATAGCGCAAGACGGAGAACTGCCAAGGATCCAGGTCTATTACGCCAGGTTTCTAGAAGATTTCCGAGAGTCAAATAGACCAGCCATGCCTGTGTTATGGGGTAGCTAACACGGTAGGATTCCAGGCCAACTAGGCCCCAGGATATTTGAGACAACGGAATACAGGTCAGAACGGCGCAAGAAGAATTGCTTGATAAAGTAATAGAAGAATATCGTAATAACTTACAATATTATTAAGGTCTCTTCACCGTTGCTTGATGATGTTCTCAACCATCGGGGAGAGCCCTACTATTTATACTAATGTTCACGCTAGTTGGACTTCTCTAGTAAAGACGCATCTTTGTAAGAGTTCAGTTCGTCAGAACAAAGTGCGAACTCTGTTGGACCCTGAATCTTGCCCAGCTTGACTCTGAGAATCTCGCGACTGCTATTACTTCTGAGGGTGTCCCCACTCCACCAGTAGTCAGTCTTCGATCTCTTCGTCCTGATAGACTATAGTGGAATATGCAGTCTAAATAGCTACTAGTACATACCAATAGTATCATGAATATGCAGTGATCAAGTCCGATATTCATCTATCAATGCATAATGCGTATGCATTAGTAAGAGTAGAGAACTGATTCTCTAATCATCGTTCCAATCAGTTAGCCATATCTTGAAAAGTGAACTCTTTGTGGTTCTTGAGTAGTCTCCCAGATGTCTCCCGGAAGTCCCTACTCAGGAAGCTTGGGTTCAGATATATGCTCTCCCCTATGGTGGCTTATACCTCGCCCAATTATGCAAGCTATTCCCGCTAGGGTAATATTAGCTCCCACCAAAGGGGTTTGACCTCAAACTCCTTATAGTACATGTATAGCGATAAACATAAATTCTTTTTAGTACTCTACTAGGTAGGGTAAAAAACCTTCCGCGTTTACTGGGCCACGGCAGGAAAACCTTTTCCCTAGTAATACTACTTAGCCCAATTTTGGCATATCTGGATTTTCCCTATGAAATTCCTCAACCAATTCCTTAGCATGTTCTAAATGCTCCGGTGGTTCCCAGGTGTACTCATCTTCTGAACTCCGTTTCCATTTTACAAAGTAACGCAGTTCTTCAAAACATCTGGTACTTCCACGAACTCTTCGTTCATAAGAGCTTATTTCACTCTTTACTAGTTTTTCCACCTCCCAGTCAAGATCCCCATCTATCTCTTCTGGGGTCATCGGTGGTTGTTCTCGGGCAAGTCGAGTAGAAGTTCGGTAGGGCTCGAGAACCGGCACATGGAATACCGGGTGTATTTTCCATCGATCCGATATTTCTAACTTGTAGGCGAGTTGTCCTCTTTGTTCTAGGATTTTGAAGGGACCGTAAAGTTTTGGAGCTAACTTCTTGGAGGGGCGTTTCGTTCGCATATTTTTAGCGTTGAGCATAACCAAGTCACCAACTTTAAAGTCTGGTTGTTGCTTAGCTTTTCGATCGTAATATCATCCCATAGCTTCCCTTGTTCTTTCCACTGATTTTCTCGCTTGTTGATGTATCGTTTGCATCTAGTGGGCATAAAGATTGGCTCCTGGATTCTGTGCTTCTCGTTCTTTTAGCCATTTGGTTTGAGGATGATATCTGTAGTTTGCGAAGAAGGGGGTCATGTCATGTGCGCTAGTAACCGAGTTGTTGTAGGCGTATTCGGCTAGGGGTAAGAAGTGATACCTGTTGTCCTAATCACAGTTGGCAAATATTCCAAAATACCCTCCCAACACTTGATTGACTCTTTCCCTTTTTCCATCAGTTTGGGGATCGTAAGCTGTCGACATTTTTCTCTTAATCCCAAGCCTTTTACACAATGATTCCCAAAGTTCTCCTGGAAACTTCACATCCATATCCGAGATGATTTCCGATTGTAGCCCATGAAGTTTCCATACTTCCTTAAGAAATACTTGTGCCACCTCTTTAGCGGTCGCGCTTTCTTGTAATTCAATAAAGTGGGCCAGTTTTGTGAATCTGTCTCCTACAACCATGATCTGAGTATACCCTGCCAAGTTTGGCAGCTGAGTGATGAAGTCTACAGATGTAGAGGCCCAAGCTGCATAAGGCACTTGTAAGAGACTAAGTAACCCAAAGCGAGCATGTCTTGGGGCTTTCGCTTGTTGGCATGTGGCACAGGATCGGTCATAGTCATTTACCCAATGGGTTATCTGTTTCCAAGAGAAATCTCGTGTGATAATCTCCAGGGTTTTTTCTTGTCCGAAATGTCCTCCTATTTTGGAATCGTGACAACTTTTAGCCATCAGGGTTTGCAGATCTTCGTTATTGGGAATGAATAGTGGATCTTTGTAGTAGAGTAGGCCTTCCGATATCGACTGTTGTTAAGGCAGTTCCTTTTCTTCCCTCGTTAAGGTTTCCAACTCTTCCTTGCTTTGCATCCAGTTCTCATCCTCCATTGCCGCTTCTTTAACTGATGATAGAAAATCTTCTTCAAATTTCCTTAGGCTAGCGTTAGCAATAATTCTGTTAGATAAGAGGACTTGACCCTTGCGTAACATAGGGTGTTGATTTATATCAAAAGGATTGTAGAACTGATGGTTGCCATCTGCTTGAAGGAAGCATATCGTCGGTTGGACTTCTTTCAACTCCGTTCCTAGCCCGGTACTTCCAAACTCTTTCTCTGCTCTTTCCGTCACATCCCATTCTTCTACCTCCATCCAATCTTGATCATCCAACCGTTCCACAATTAGCTGAACTATGCGGTCACCTTCCCTTGCTTCATAATCCATACTATTGTGGTTAATGAGTAGGACCTTGACTTCTTCTCTATAATCAGCGTCCATAACCCCTGCATCTACCGAGATTCCCTTGGTTGCCAAACCACGTCTAGGTGCTATACGTCCGTAGGTTCCTTCTGGTACTGCGATGGCTAAGCCAATCTTAACCAGGGCTCGGTTATTTACCAGGATGTTAATGTCTTCGCTACTGTAGAGGTCGTGTCCTGCCGTTAGCTTTGCCCCTTTTGTCGGGATTCGTGCGTCTTCTGAGAGTCTTTGTACCTGAATTCCCATTTCCTTTTCCATTTGAGGCAATCCCTGTTGGAGCTGTTCCGGATTTGAAGCCCATACAACGGCGATCTGGAATTTTCCGAAGTGCTTGAGTTGCAGAATTTGTTGTTTGGGATGCGTAGCTCCCTCCTCAGGGCGGTACTCCGGCCGCCTGCTCAAAGCGTCTGGTTTGCCTCCCTTGGTTCCGGGACGATAGATTATTTTAAAGTTAAAGCCACATAATTTGTGTGCCCACCTTATCTGTCTGTGCGTCCAGACTTTCGTTGTAAGGAAATATTGGAGGGTTTGATGAACCGTATAGACAGTTACCGGCTTCTCCGTTCCTTCCAGGTAATGTCTCCATTCCATGAAGGCGACAATGATAGCTAAAAGCTCTTTATCGTGAATGTCGTAATTTCACTCAGCTGGTTAGAGTTTGCGACAGTGGAAAGCCACAGGATGAAGCCTTTTGCCGTGCAATTGTGATAAGATGCCACCAAGTGCATAGTCACTGGCATCTGGTTCTACCACGGTATTCAAATCCGGATACAAGTAACACAGGATGGGAGCTGAAATGAATCGACGTTTCAGGTCCTCAAAGGCTTCCTGTTGCTCTTTTCCCCAGGAGAATTTCTTGGGGTACCCTTTCAGTAGGTTTGTAATTGGTGCACAAAGTGCCGAAAAGCTTTTTATAAAACCGCAGTAAAAATTAGCAAACCCAATAAAGATCTGAATGTCTTTAAGCGAGGCAGGGGCTTTCCACAACTTAATTGAATCAACTTTTTTCTCGTTCATAGTTACCCCGTCGGTTGCAACCACATAACCCAAGAAGTCCACCTTTCTTACATGAAACACGCTTTTCTCCAAGGAGATGGCTATTCGGTATTCCATTAGTCGTTGCAAAACCTTTCGAACGAGTATTAGATGTTCTTACAGCGGCTCAGAGTAGATTAGGATATCATCGATGTATACCACGACTCCCTGATCTAGGAATTCTCGCAATATCTCGTTCATCATAGTTTGAAAGGTTGCGGGTGCATTAACCAATCCAAATGGCATAACCCGATATTGGTAATGGCCATAACGGGTTCGAAAAGCTGTCTTCCACTCATCTCCTTTCCGTATTCTTATTAAATGAAAACCGTCCATCAGGTCTAGCTCAGTAAAGATCTGAGCGTCTCGGACCTGATCTCTCAATTCCGGCATTAACCGGATAGGGTATTTGTTGTGTATTGTAACATTGTTCAAGCCTCGGTAGTCAAAGACTACCCATAAGTGCTGGTCGGGTTTTAGTACCAAAAGGATTGGTACGCCCGGGGGTGATTTGCTGGGGGAAATCTTTCCTTGTTTGAGCATATCGTCAAGGTATTTCCGAAGGGCTTCGAGCTGTTTCTGTGATAACGGATATATCGGGCCCCAAGGTGGTTGGGTATCAGGTTTGAGATGGATGGCATGATCAAAGGTCTGGCGGGGAGCAATTTTCTCTGCCGTAGAATGTCTGAATAGGTCCAGGTAATTGTGGTACTGATCTGGCAGGCGATCGATGATAGTAACCTTTTCTTCATCAATTCTTTCAATCCTGCCTATAACCACTATGTTGGGATCGTATAGCACATCTTCATCCAATTCTACCGAGATTCCTTCGGCTTCGGGGAGCAGCTGGGGTTGGCAGTCAGTATCATCAAAGCACCACGCATCTGGGTTGGCAATATTTTTTATCGGGTGTTGTTGATGCCACCACCCAAAAGGGATAATCATTCCATACTTTCCTGCCTGAGCTATTTCGCAGGAAAGATGCGACTAGTGTTTGTTTGTCCCTATATCGAGATAGAGAGGTTTCGTAAAGTGTGATCCACTGTATTACCCTAGCGGGAATAGGTTGCATAATTATGCCCGAGGTATATGCCACCATAGGGGAGAGCATATATCCGAACCCAAGCTTCCCGAGTAGGGACTTCCCGGAGGCATCTGGGAGACTACTCAGGAACCTCAAAGAGTTCACGTTTCAAGATATGGCTAACTGATTGGAATGATGATTAGAGAACCAGTTCTCTACTCTTACTAATGCATTGATAGATGAGCATCGGACTTGATCACTCCATACTCATGATACTATTGGTATGTAGGCATTTAGACTGCATATTCCATTATAGACTATCAGGACGAAGAGGTCGAAGACTAGCTACTGGTGGAGTGGGGACACCCTCAGAAGAAATAGCAGTCCGGAGATTCTCAGAGTCAGGCTGGGCAAGATTCAGGGTCAAACAGTGTTCGCACTTTGTTCTGACGAACTGAATTCTTAGAAAAATACTTCTTTACTAGAGAAGTCAAAGTAGCGTGAACATTAGTATAAATAGTAGGGGCCTCCCCGATGGTTGAGATCATCATCAAGCAACGGAGAAGAGACCTTACCAATATTATAAGTTATTACGATATTCTTCTATTACTTTATCAAAACAATTCTTCTTGAGCCTTCCTGACCTATTATCCGTTGTCTCGAATATCCTCGGCCTAGATAGCTCGGAAACCTACCGTGTTAGCTACCCCGTAACACTATATTGTTATTCTTCAGTCACCAAGGCTCCTATGTTGGCAGACATTCTCGCCTGCTTTATCCTTTATTATCTTTTTTTCATCTTGGAAGAAACACCGCAGGCTGCCATTGTTGCACCTGAACCCACGATCACCGAAGATTCAGGTTCTTTAGACGATTGAGAACCTGAGTCAGAAGGAGGCATAACTTTACCCTGTTCCTCTCCTTAACCACCCCTTGGCCTGTCTTGCCCTTCTACCCCCGAGACTATTATTCTTTCACCGCAAGCCATTGGACAGGTGGAACTAAACCAAAAGGTTCTTCAGAACCTTATTGACGCTGAAGAACACAATTGGTGAGTAACTAAACAAGGGTCCTTTCGTCAGCCTTTCCCTACTTTAGCGAAGGGTTGAAAAATGGCTCGACGATATTGGAGAGTTAGAAATCCCCTTCCTAATTAAAGGATCACGAACCTCTACCATGGCCCTTGTGAGCCACAATTCTCCTCACCCGGAACTCATCAGTAATCCCGATCAACCTATGGAAGATGACGATACTTCCACCCCTCATGCATCCTCATTCGATCCGTCCTCCCGTGCTATGACCACTACCTCAAATCCCGGATTGGTCATACATTCCCCCATGAGTCGCTCCCATAGGGCGCAATTTCGTGTCGAAAACAATACGGCACGATCAAACTCCCGTCAACGCGCAAGAAACACTACGAACCAAATGGAACTTCTTAAGCAACAAATCGGACTAGCATTCCAACACATTTCCTCATCCATCAAGCAAAGTCAAGACGAGAACTTGATAGCCTTGGATGCTTTATCGGAAGATGCTAGGGCCCAATACACTAACCTGCAGTTATTACAAACAAGGTTAGCAAAAGGCGCATTAATTGTTGACAAGAAACTCCAGGATGCTAGAAAAGCACTTGCAACTCTCGAAGGAGCAACACATGATGAACAGGGACGGCTAAAAATAGCTATTGCACAAGAATTTAGCCGCCAAGAAGCTCAGCAAAAGGAAAATGCGAAATCTTCAGAGGTCCGAGATAAAATATTGGAAGCCGAAGTAATATTCTTCAAAGCTCAATTTGCTGAACAACTTAAAAAACCGGACACCGAATGGCAAAGAGTCCTGCGACACCAGGAAGACCGTGCTGCTGAAATATTAAATCAACAAAAAGCCAGTGCAGCCGAACAGCATCAAAAAGACCGTCAAGCAGCAAAACCCCTTCTGGATAGACAAAATCAGAAATTCCAAAACGCAATACAAGCTTTGACGGACAGAATAGATCATCACGAAAAGCCCAGCTTTACCATCCCGCCTACTGAGGCAGGTGATGGTGACCCAGGACCTTCAAACCAGGGATAATTTAATCCTTGGAATCCTCCGCAAAATCCTAATCCCGATAAACGATCAGCTTCAACTTCACGGCAAAACAAAGGGAAAGAAGTTGACCGCGGAGTAAATTATCAACCACCTCCACCACCGCCAAGTAATATTGGTAGTGATCCAGACCCAGACCCTAGTGACGATGACAACGATGACAACGATGACGATAAAAGAGGAAACGATGGTAGGGGCAGAAGAGGCGGACGTCCGGAACGCAGTGCTTGAAGACCAGCAGGTCCTAGAGATTCATCTCCCGTACGAGAGGCATATTAGAATTCTTGCACCAACTCAGTACACCAAATCGATCAATAAAAAATGCGGCTGAACCCCCTTACTTTTTTCAAAGCGATGATAACCAGGATGTTAGAAACTGGCTGACCGCATGTGAAGATTACTTTGATCGGAACGCTTATCAATGGGAGAACCACTCTCATCGCATTGTTTTCGCGCTCGGTAAAACCAGGGGACACAAGGTAGCCCCTTTCACGGAAAAATATCGAAAAGTCATGGGAGGCATAGGAGGTTTCACCAGAGATCCCGATTATGCAACTTGGGAAAGATTCCGACAAGAAATTATCAAGAGATATATCGGTATCGAGGAAGAGCGACAAGCTCGAGATGAAATGGCCAGAATCAGCTTTAAGGGCAAAATCGATACATACCTTCTCCTCCTTGAAAATCTCAATATCAAAGCACGAGTTACGGGAATAGCGTGGAGGGTCTGTGTCGAAAGCAAACTCCCTCAAGAAATATTACGTCGCCTATCCCATTTTTCATTTGCCACGGATGAAGACTGGATGGAAATTTTAAGAAAAGTGGGTAGGCAAGAGGAGGAACTCCTGGAAAGGGGAAAATTAACAAAATCCCTGACAACCCTGCATGCACCCCCTCCGAAGCGAAAACGAGAAGAACCCGACAAAGGTTTCAATACCAAATACGAAAAAAGGGGATCGGAAAATAAAGCTTGTGAAGGATCTTCCCGATGGAATGCTCCTCGAAATAACACCGCCAAAAACAAAAACATTACTGTTGCAAAGGACGAGCATACTAATTGGAAAAAGGCACAGCATGGAATCAAGGACGATGTGGTTGAAAAACAAAAAAGGAGAAACGCTGCACCCGTTGCAGCATGGACAACCACACCTGGAGAAAATGCTGTAAGCCAATCTTGGTTGCCGCAACCTTCGCATACAAAAATAGGGGAAACCCTAAACAACCATTTAAACCAAGAACTAGCACACTCGCAGTGCACCAACCTCCTCCAATACGACAAGAACGACCTGCAAAGGTTACCTTATTACGACGACAAAGACCATCGCAAATCTGGGAATTGTCCGATACAGAAATGTCATAGGTGTACGCGTTGCAAAAATATCGAAGTATTTTCTTTGCTCAGTCTATAAGTCCTTATTTATCTCGCTTAGCGGACAAACTAGAACGGATGTCACCGTGTCCTTAAGAATGACAAGGGCACGAGCAAGGCGCGTCTTAGATTCGAGAAGCAAGCAGATACCACTTATATTTAAGGCAAGCAGGAAGTGATTACGAAGATTTTTTCACACACGTTACACCTCGGCACGTATCGGAAATTCTTGGCAAAGTCTTGGCGCTTGTACAAAATTTCTCGCTGCAGAATGCGGGGATACCACACCTGCAGGAACAGTCGAACATGGAGTAAGGCGACCGGTGGATGGGTACCTTCATAAGAAGGAACCCGGGGTTTTTGGCCTTCCGAGAAAGGACTTTAGAGTTACCTCCCGACGGAGGACTTTTTCTTTCCCCCGAAGGGGTCGGATATTCCTAATTTGGAACGATTTTCCCATTTTTTCAACTTGGGTGTCTTGGGAGAAGGATCAGGGGTTGTGAAACCCCCTGGGCTTTCCCAGGCCAAAGGTGCCACCAGTACAAATTACATTTGTTCTTGCCAGAGACTGGACTCCAACGCCTAACCCTACTGGTGAAGATAGGTGGGCCTGCCCTATCTCACCAACTAGACCATGGCGAACGGTTCAGAAATGCAATCATATGATCACATATTATACCCCAACCTCGCGTAACCTCAAAAACACCAAAAACGCATTTATGCAACAACAACCCAAACTAGGCAACAACAAACAGAGTCGCTGAGACAACCACGTTACACGAAAGATAAGTTTTGTTTATCTTTATTGTTTGTTTATTTTGTGTGTTGTTTTATTTTTGCATTGCTTGGCGTTGGGATTTGGCTCGTTTAGTGAGCTTTATATCTTCGGGAACCTCTCGGCAGGGGGTAAAGCCCGCTTGTAGTGGGTTGCCCGGAAGTATAAATTATTTTGATTGTTTATTATAGAAAGTTTGTCTGAGGAGACCTATCTGGTCGAAACAACGCGGGCGTTGTAACAAACACCCAACTATACAACACCTACAATGCCTTCTAACCGAGGTAAACGACAAACTTACGGTCGCGTTAAGCGCACCGATATTATAATCAACGAACCACAACGCTATGACTGTCCTGAGGGACACGCACACATTCATATCCTCGGCAAACGCTATCGAATCCCAGTCTTGTTAGACTCTGTATCGAATATTTTCCTTATCAACGAACAACTCGTTAAGGACCTTCACATCCCTTACCACTCTCCGGCTGATGCAGTCCAAATTCAAGGTTTGACCGGAGAAGCAATCTCTTCCGGTGGATCACACTTTACGAAACCCCAATACCTAGAAATAGGGACAAACAAACACTTGTCGCTTGTTTCCTGCGAAATAGCTCCAGCAGGAAAGTATGGAATGATTATACCTTTTAGGTGGTGGCATCAAGAACACCCGATAAAAAATATTGCCAACCCAGATGCATGGTGCTTTGATGATATTGACTGCCAACCCCATCTGCTCCCCGAAGATGAAGGAATCTCGGTAGAATGGGATGAAGATGTGCTAAACGATCCCAACGCAGTGGTTATAGGCAGGATTGAGAGGATTGATGAAGAAAAGGTTACTATCATCGAGCGCCTGCCAGATCAGTACCACAATTACCTGGACCTATTCAGACCTTCTACGGCAGAAAAACTTGCTCCCCGCCGGACCTTTGATCATGCCATCGATCTCAAACGAGATACCCAACCACCTTGGGGCTCGATCTATCCGTTATCACAGAAACAGCTCGAAGCTCTTCGATAATACCTTGACGATATGCTCAAACAAGGAAAGATTTCCCCCCGCAAGTCACCCTCAGGCGCCCCAATCCTTTTTGTACCAAAACCCGACGGTCCCTTACGGTTAGTCGTTGACTACCGAGGCTTGAACAAGGTTACAGTACACAATAAATACCCCATCCCCTTAATGACGGAATTGAGAGATCAAGTTCGAGACGCTCAGAGCTTTACTAAGCTAGACCTGAAGGAAGGTTTTTATTTAATAAGAATACGGAAAGTGGATGAGTGGAAGACAGCTTTTCGAACCCGTTATGGCCATTACCAATATCGGGTTATGCCATTTGGATTGGTTAATGGACCCGCTACCTTTCAAACTATGATGAACGAGATATTACCAGAATTCCTAGATCAGGGAGTCGTGGTATACATAGATGATATCCTAATCTACTCGGAAACGGTGGCAGAACATCTATTACTCTTTCGAAAGGTCTTGCAACGACTAAGGGAATACCGAATGGCCATCTCCTTGGAGAAAAGCCTGTTTCACGTAAAAAAGGTGGATTTCTTGGGTTATGTTGTTGCAACCAACGGGGTAACTTGAACTATGAACAAGAAAAAAGTCGAATCAATTAAGTTGTGGAAACCCCCTGCCTCGGTTAAAGACATTCAGATCTTTATTGGGTTTCCTAATTTCTACCGCCGTTTTATCAAAAACTTGTCGGCAATCTGCACACCAATTACGAACCTACTAAACGGGGACCCAAAGAAATTCTCCTGGGGGAAGGAACAACCTGAAGCCTTTGAGGACCTGAAACGTCGATTCATCTCGGCTCCTATCCTATGTCACTTCTATCCAGATTTGAGCACCGTGGTTGAAACAGATGCTAGTGATTATGCACTTGGTTGCATCTTATCAGAATTCCACGGCAAAAGGCTGCATCCTGTGGCTTTCCACTCGCGCAGACTCTCACCGGCCGAACGAAATTACGACATTCACGATAAAGAGCTATTGGCTATCGTTGTCGCCTTCATGGAATGGAGACATTACCTGGAAGGAACGGAAAAACCGGTAACAGTCTATACTGATCATCAAAACCTTCAGTATTTCCTTACGACAAAAGTATGGACGCATAGACAAATAAGGTGGGCTCAAATGTTATCTGGCTTTAACTTTAAAATAGTCTATCGTCGCGGAACCAAAGGAGGCAAGCCTGATGCTCTGAGTAGGCGGCCGGAGTACCGCCCTGAGAAGGGAGCTACGCATCGCGAACAACAAATTCTGCAACCCAAGCACTTCGGAAAATTCCAAATCGCCGTTGTATGGGGTTCAAATACGGAACAGCTCCAACAGGGATTGCCTCAAATGGAAAAGGAAACGGGAATTCGGGTACAAAGACTGTCCGAAGACGCACGAATCCCGACAAAAGGGGCAAAGCTAGCGGCAGGACACGACCTCTACAGTAGCGCAGACATTAACATCCTGGCAAATAACCGAGCCCTGGTTAAGATTGGCTTAGCCATCGCAGTACCAGAAGGAACGTATGGTCGTATAGAACCTAGGAGTGGTTTGGCAACAAAGGGAGTCTCGGTAGATGCAGGGGTTATTGACGCTGATTATAGAGAGGGAGTCAAAGTCCTACTAGTTAACCACAATAGTATGGACTATGAAGCAAGGGAAGGTGACCGCATAGTTCAGCTAATTGTGGAACGGTTGGATGATCAAGATTGGATGGAGGTAGAAGAGTTGGATGTGACGGAAAGGGCAGAGAAAGGGTTTGCAAGTAGCGGGCTAGGAGTAGAGTTAAAAGAGGTTCAACGAACGATATGCTTCCTTCAAGCGGATGGAAACCATGAGTTCTACGACTGTTTCGATATTAATCAACACCCTATACTACGCAAGGGACAAGTCCTCCTATCTAACACAATTATCGCTAAAGCCAGCTTAAGAAAATTCGAAGAGGATTGCCTATCATCTGTTAAAGAAGCGGCATTGGAGGATGAGAACTGGATGCGAAGAAAGGAAGAGTTAGAAACCTTAACGAAGGAAGAAAAAGAACTGCTTAAGCAATGGTCAATATCCGAAGGCCTACTCTACTACAAAGATCGACTATTCATTCCCGATAATGAAGATCTGCAAACCCTTATCGCTAAAAGTTGTCACGACTCTAAAATAGCAGGACATTTCGGACAAGAAAAAACCCTGGAAATTATCACACGAGATTTCTATTGGAAAAAGATAACCGATTGGGTAAACGACTATGTCCGATCCTGTACCACATGCCAACAAGC
>Ga0307513_10001309_pt1 | contig 35992 bp, 42 predicted proteins | sample 15_EM_MG_FD_202174 | JGI IMG/M metagenome (GOLD analysis project Ga0307513, IMG submission 202174) | Populus trichocarpa ectomycorrhiza microbial communities from riparian zone in the Pacific Northwest, United States - 15_EM | ecosystem: Host-associated > Plants > Roots > Unclassified | place... | reverse complement strand
GGATGACTTGTTTTTCCCTTGGCTGGAGGGGGTGGGGTTTCTTTGCCATGGGATACTTCCCGAATGCAGCGGATGTACCTTAGGTAGCACCTAAAAACAATCCACGGAATTAACAAAAAAAAAAAAATGGCTCCTAGGCCAGGATTACTGAGGTCCGACCAATCAACAGCGAACTGTATATTTGCTAGGGATGTATATTTTCCTGTTCCGCGATTGTATTACCAGTTTTTGCGGTAGCACACGGTTCAATTATTCGGGTTTTTACGGTACATGTCCCAGGCCATAAGTACCCGAAAACAGGGATTAAAGAAATATATGGCAATACATCCGTGCGTGTCTGTGCCCCCATACAAATGATCACCCTTCATTTTCGGGTACTTATGGCCTGGGACAAGTAGTGGGTAAGGGGAGTGAAGGGAGTGAAGAGGAAAAGAAAAAACGGAAAGGGAAACGGAAGATCGAGCGGAAGAAAAAAGGGGGTGTAGGAAAGGGAGAGAGGAAGGAGGAAGGAGGAAAGGTGTGGGTCGTGCAGATCCCTCCTTTTTATTCAAACCTGTTGGCCAAAATTTAGCCAAGCCAACAGGGGTTGGGTCACTCACCTCACAGGCCGGCATTGCCTGACGTTTGTAAAACGACTGCTATTGCATATGGATAGCTAGAAGAATGAAAATAAGGTTCCTTGCATATGGGCAAGGTCTTGAGTCTTCCGGATCTTTAATTTGCGCCCGAGTACGAGCGTCGGGCAATTACCGGTACTTGTCCCAGGCCATAAGTACCCGAAAATGGAGGGGGATCATTCCTATGGGGGCACAGACACGCACGGATGTTTTGCCATATATTTCTTTAATCCCTGTTTTCGGGTACTTATGGCCTGGGACAAGTACGATTACAGTACTAGTACTGGTATCATATAAAGAGAGCTAACTTGTAGTGTACGAGTAGTATTGTCTGTCGGGCGGTGATATAGGAGGATAAGATCGATGGGTGTACCCGCATTTTGTCCTTGCTTGGGGAGGTCTTCTACCACTATACACACCTATCCAACAATACGGGCCTTACGAGTCTTTTGTTAATAAATTTCCGTCTACCTACGTTCGTTCGGTTTGGAATGAAGTTCTTAATTGCTTCCCCGGTATTTTTACTTTTTTCACTTATCACGGCCGCCGCCGCGAGCGCCGTTTCCGTCCCGGCGTTACCGTCGGGAGAGAAGGGTGGGGAGAAAGGGGACGGAGGTGACGGGTGTGGCGGCTGTGGTGGTGGAGGACCAAGCCCAACTCCCAGCGCGGGGGATTGCACCGATACCTCAGCATCGCTGATAGAACTCCACAAGAACCTCTGCGAGATCCCGTCCATCGCGCCGAATGAACTCGCGGTCGGGGATTGGCTGGCGGCATACCTGTCGAGATCCTTCACTGTGGAAAAACAAGAGGTCGCGAGGAATCGCAACAACGTCTTCGCCTATCTTGGAAACAAAAATCGGACCAGGACTCTCGTGACCAGTCATATCGATGTGGTCCCGCCATACATCAACTATACATACCACCCCAACGGGACAATAACAGGACGGGGAACAAATGATGCGAAGGGATGCGTCGCCGCACAGATCAAGGCTGTTGAAGCCCTCCTCGCGGAAGGCCTGATAGGAGAAGGCGACGTGGCAATGCTCTTCGTAGTAGCTGAGGAAACAGATGGTGCAGGCATGATAAAAGCGAACGACCTCGGCTTGACCTGGGAATCCGTCATTTTCGGCGAGCCGACGGAACTCAGACTCTCGCTCGGGCACAAGGGCGTGCTCAGATTCAATATCCAGACATTCGGAAAAGCCGCACACTCTGGCTATCCACAGCTCGGCATTAACGCTAACGAGCACCTCGTCGAAGCGCTATATATCCTCTCGAAAATGCAGCTCCCCGGATCCGACCTACTGGGCAATTCCACGTTGAATTACGGCATCATGGACGGTGGTACGGCTGCCAATATCATCTCTCCCTATGCGAATGCGAGTTTGGCGATTCGATTGGCCGCCGATCCCCTGTTGGTTAAGCGGTTGGTCAATGAGACCGTCAGGAATCTGCCGATTACTTTGACTTGGTTCGAGAGGTTTTACGGACCGCAGTATTTGGATCATGATGTTGAGGGTACTGTATATATCTGCCTTGTTGTTTCTCACGCGCTGTTTGCTTAGTGTTGGTGAGGTGGCTGCTGATGGTTATGATGATTTTGTAGGGTTTGAAACCGAAGCTCAGGCTTATGGAACGGATATTCCGAATTTGAAGGGTCTTCATAAGAGGTACCTTTATGGTCCTGGATCGTGAGTGTCATTTGTATATTGTGTGCTCCGAAGGTGGAGGCTGACAGCCGGCAGAATCTTTACAGCGCACAGTGAGGCAGAATTCGTGACTGTCACAGACCTTGTCGAGTCGGTAGAGGGGTACAAGGCCTTGATTATGCACACTCTTTCATAATATGTTAGATAGAAATATAGACCGTAACGCAGTAAGATGGAACAGGTCGTTTAGGGTCGTAATAGAGTTTCTAGCTCTCTCGAGAGGTTCCGTTTTCTTTTAGAATTTGTTGCCTGGTTATGGATATGAGGTGAACGGCTGTAGTGCATAAAGAGGAAGCAGGAGCAGAGCCCCACACGCCCCACTTCTTCACTTGATCCCCACCGACCTCCATCCCACCCTTTCCACACAAACCACCCTCGCTACCTACCGTTCCACCAAGCATTCTTTTCCTCACTTCCTGGCCCGATTTTCAAAGTCTTTGGCTCCATTTCACCTGCTCATTTACAAAAACCATGGCACCACCAAAGAAATGGGGTAATTATTTACCGGCTGTCCCTTTGTTTGCCAACAGCGTTGAGTCAGAGCTAACGTTTCACACAGAGGAAGAAGAGTCCGGCTCGGATGAAGAAGAAGTGGGCCGTATTGCACCTCGAGCAGCCGTAAAGAAGAAGTGGGATGATGAAGAGAGTGAAGAAGAGGTTTACTCACCCTCCTACGATACCCCTCCCCGTGTCCAAGTCTAACACTTACCCCCACCAGCAGGTTCTAGACTCCTGGGACGCGGCCGAAGACTCGGAAGAAGAACGCAAGAAGGCCAGTGCCAAACAGGCCGCAGCGGAAAAGGCCGCCGCTGAGGCCGCCGCAAACAAAAAGTCCAAAACTCAACGCATCGCCGAGAGACAAGCCCAAAACGCTGCACAGCGGGAATATACCGCCGCCGCTGCCCGCGAATCCGCAGACATGGAGAATGAGACACCAGCGGAACGCCGCGCCCGCGAGGAGCGCATGCGTATCGAGGGGGACTTAGCGCACGCAACGTCCCTGTTCGCGGCAGTTGGCATCGAGGCTGGCAGCGGCGGGACTAAGGAGAAACCCGTCACTACCGAGGACCCGGAGGATCCCACGAAGAGTATCGATTTGTCATCGCTGCCGTTGTTCGCGCCGAAAGGGAAGGATGGGTTCACTCAACTGAGGGAGGCGCTTGTCCCGTTGCTCGTCGCGAATAGTAAGAAAGCACATTACTCGCTCTTCTTGCAGGAGTTTGTGAGGCAGTTGGGGAAGGACATGTCGTCCGAGCAGGTGCGCAAGATTGCTAGCGGATTGACCATACTGGCGAATGAAAAGCAGAAGGAGGAGAAGGCAGCGGAAAAAGGTGGGAAGAAGACCAAGGCGGCGAAAGGGAAGACGACTCTCGCGGCTTCCGGGAAGGAGGCGGATAAGTTTGATACGACGGATTATTTAGAGCCGACGGAGTATGATGACTTGTTAGTGTACCCTCCCTTCCTCCCTTTTTTGTCTCGTCTAAGGGCAGAAGGTAGACTAACGTAATATAGTGATGACTTTATGTGATGCGCCTCCGAGGCCGGACGGGGCGGCGCGCGAGCCGGGATACATAGATAAAGGTAATTCCCTAGGCAGATTTCTTGAGGGTATCATAATCAGGCCGGGCTATTGTGTTCTCCAGGTTATAAAAAGCTTTGCCCACTTCTTTACTCCCCTTCCACCATCCACCCACCCCCTTCAGACCCAGCACTCACTACCCATTAGTATTCTAAATGCTTCCCCCATCCTATATTTCTCCTATTGTTTCCCCACTCTAGAATAACAACTTTACCTTCCACATTGCCTAAATCACTTCATTTTCCACCTATAATGATATTTGTGGAAGTGATAGAGAGGGAGAGGTAATTCCGGAGAATGAATTACATCATGATGCCCCATGGGTTAAATATTATAGAGAGAAAGGAATACCCATCAGTTCAGCTCACGAACAATCGCAAGAACGTGCTAGTAATCGCGTTGCTTACCCATTCAACTCGGGAGATGGAAGCCTAATCTGGGACTCCAACCGTGTGCATAGGCGGTCAGCGTCCTAGTCATCGATGATCACTCTGTAGCAAGTTAGCAACTTCCTTGGATTAAGTGCGCGTATGATACAAGCGCTGTGCTCCTTGTGCAAGAGCCCGGTAACCCTGACCCACGATGCTAGATTTAAACGGTTCTATGGTATTATACCTTGGTCTGTGGCCCGAAATCAATTTGATATTTGAAAATTAGAGCCCTATGGCTCATTATTGGTCTCAAGAGACTCGAGCAGAACTCGCTTACTTTAAATCTCTTGGGTATCTCCACTGGCCTTCCTAGCACACCCCCTCACTCATTGGCACACGCGCGCACATGAAACTTCCCTTGCACTCAAGATCAAGTATGATACCAGCCCCCCAAAAACCCTCCAGAAATACCAAATACCAGTTTAGCCACAATAGCCTAAGGACGCATGCAAAAAAAAGCCCCCCTGCTTTCCTACATAACTCAGTTACACCTCAATTTATTCCATTGGCTTCCTAACCTCATGAACATTCCTCCTCTTAACGTACCAAACTGCCGCAACGCTAATCAACAATGCACCTGCCAGGATCTGTGCGTATCCCCAGTTGACGTCTGCGTCCTTGAGCCTATCCACGAGGCCTTCGGCGGCGTACTTTGGCTGTTCGGACTTAGCCTTAGTAGTTTCCTTCACCTTCTTCTCGGTGTCAGTCTCAGCGCCGGCTGTTGTTAGGGCAGTGGTTGTGGAGTCATCTTCCCCATTGGCTATGAGATGGAAGGATTTATCAGCGGATTCCTAGAATGTATAATAGCAATGATGATAATGATAATGATAAGTGCTAATGCATTTATTTTGTATCCATCCACCCGGCGATCAATGAATCACATATAATCAGGCCTCTTTTGAGGACAACAAAAAGGGATACCGTGGTTCTTTTTAGCAACCGCATAATTTCTTCACGGTTTTTTTCTCTTCTTTTTCGGTTCGCGGCAACAGTAACAATAAAAGAAAAAAGGAAATAAAGTGAGGAGAGGCAGTATAAATGCATTTAAAGTTCCACATGGATACCTTCTTCTGGAACAGGGAGTTCTCCGCTCTTTGCGATGGTTACGGGCTCGATGGGGGAGTCGCTGCCAGGATTTTTCTTGACCTGCTCGATCGCCGTAACGACGTCCATACCCTTCATAACTTCGCCAAAAACAACGTGGCGGCCATCGAGCCAGCTAGCGGGCCGTTAGCTTAGGTTCAAGAGGTGCATGCAACGTATGGGGAGTAGGCGGGAACAGTTAGAGGTAAATGGGATAAGGCGGCAAGTAATAATGGTATAGGGAAATATTGCCATGAAATCAAGCATGCTCATAGGTACGGTAGAATCCAGAAGAGAACTCACGAGGTTATAACGGTGGTGATAAAGAACTGGGATCCGTTGGTATCTTTGCCAGCGTTTGCCATGCTCAAAAGTCCGGGGCGGGTGTGCTTCAGTTTGAAGTTCTCGTCAGGGAACTTGTCACCGTAGACTTTTCCACACAATCATTAATATTTACACCGCCCAATACCATCCGGAAAGAACTACTTACTAGACTTCCCACCAGTGCCATCATGCTTGGTAAAGTCCCCGCCCTGGATCATAAAATCCGCGATAACACGGTGGAAGGTTGATCCTTCATATCCAAAGCCCTTCTCACCGGTAGCGAGGGCACTGCACGATTAACAATTAGCTCCACCTTCCTTCCCTTACCATGATACAATCCTCACCGGAAGTTCTCTGCAGTCTACACCCAATTCTTCGCGTTAGCCAAGAACCCCTCTATAAAGCCTTCTCACATCGGTACGGATAGAGTACAAACCTTAGGCACCGTCTTTCCAAAAAGTCCGAATTCAATCCGGCCCAGCTCTTGATCGCCATGTTTTATATCAAAAAATACTATGTGTGTGACCAATGGGCCCTTTGAGGCCTCAGTAGGCTGAGAGAACAGGAACAAGGAAGCGGCAGCAGCGAGCACGAAGAGGGCAAAGGCCCGGTGGAGAGAGATCATTTTTCGCTTTGTGTTTTTTTCTTCTCCTTCCACTTCTCTCTAGTCGGCGAGTATCTTTCTTGGAGGAATCGGGGAGAATAGGAAGAGGGGCTGAGAGGGAAAAGGCACTGGGGGTGCTGAGGCGTGAGGTCTTGTGAGAAAGCGAGCTGGGAGGGAGTTGCAAGGTGTCTTTTCGTGCAATGGCTTCAGGCCCAACAGTGGAGCTGGCCGGGTTATGTAAGCCCTTGCCTTGTCCTGGTATCACATCTGCTCGAGGCGCGAGTCTACCAGTGGTGGGGATATCCTTGAAGCGCTCGTGAGAGCACCCAGTGATCTCGGGCGGCAGCAATATACGTAGGTTTCTGAATAAGAAGCCGTGGTAGACCGGATATCGGAGAATAAAGGAGGTTGTTTTGGGAGCCTTGCTTCTTGTATCTGTCAATCATCAAAGGGACAATCGCCAATTCAGTGAAACACCATACCAGTACAATCAGCCTGATTCGCCCGCTGATGTACTTGTACAATTACAGGCTACTAGAAAAGAAAAGAAAAGAAACGAAAATACAATACCAGTACGGATCCACAATTCACACAGACGTGAAGAAAGGAGGAAAAAACAGACCCATTCACCATAGAGTTACAAGAACAGCCCCTGCCCATGCAAGCACTTACTTCAATACTTTCGTAAGGAAACCATTGACAGCACCCGGCCTCTCAGGGCCTGGACCAGCGGCAAACGCACGCCACGAAGTCCGATTACAATTCGCTCTCCGCCACGCTATCCCAAAGCCTAATCCTCCTCAGGAAAGAATCCTCAGGTACGCACAATCCCATCCTATGGAAATAATCTCTATGGGCCCAGAATAACTGCAGGGCATTCGGGCTACCACCAGCAATACAGTTTATATCCTCGCCCCCTTCACATAAGTGAATATCTTCCCGGGTGTAGGGGAGTTGGGGTGCAGAAATGTAGTATTCGTATGCATGTTGAGAGTAATTCCATTGAGTCAGCGGGACGAGAGGAACTGGATCGTGAATGTGCGTGACCCGGCGGTAGGTGTGAGCAGTGAATTTCTGCCGAATATTAGTCGGGTTATCAGTTTCCGTTGAAGCCCAAACCATTAAAACAAACCTTACTGAAGAAACTAGCAAGCGCACTATTCCCGACCTTTGGTTCTCCAAATGTTGTAACTATCGGGTTATACCCTCTACCCCCAAAGTCCAATCCGGCGAGTGCAGCAACAGCTCCCCCAAGTGAGTGCCCGACTAACGTGAGCTTATAATCTGGATACTCCCTAACCAGCGCATCTACGATATCCCCGATGATAGCCTCACTCTGGGTCCAACTCTCATAAAATCCGGAATGTACACGGCATCCTTCACACTTCTCCTGCCGACCCCTGGACGTATATGGGACGTATTTCTGCTTCGTCAAGGACAGGTCGGCGATAGCGTTGGCGATCGAGTACGTTCCACGAAATGCGACGATGATGCGGGGAAGTGCGGGGACATGCGAGAGAGCTACATATCCGCAAGAGTCCTGAAGCTTTATACCAGTATTCCAAGTCTACTCGAATATGTTAGCAGTACGCAGTGGTGGGGGGGCAACTGCCGCGCAAAACCTGTTTAAGCTCAAACGTTGGAAAGTTACTGCAGTAGGAAAGACATTGAAATGGCCGCTCAACACCGGTATTCAGGGAGCCAACACAGTAAGCAATGTCCACGATTCTAGACAACTCCTCGAACTCGTCAAATAGGTTCTGAGATATCGGAGTCGTCGACGAGTTGCGGCGGTTGGTGAGATGTGTCTGTTGGCGCATCGGGGATGGAAGGGGGTTCGCCACCACACTCAACAAGACGGTGGAGACTAGAGATATCTTGAGCAGGGCATTTCGGGGCATGCTTAATCGACAAATGGGTTGCCAAAGGCCGGGAAGGGGAGGAGGGTTGGAGGTTCATGAGTTGGGAGTGGTCGCGCAGGGGGCGGTTGGTGGATGTTGTTCGGAGATCGATGAAGTTTGGGGTTTGATAACCCGTGATCGCTGCGGAGCGATCGGTGGGCATGCATGATCTTGATTCATTTTAGAATTTGATCAGTTGGAGCTAACGTGATGGAGGAAAGAATGCCTGATTATGGCGAGGATGTTAGCCTACTCCCAATTGCCTGACGTTTGTAAAAACGACGCTATTGCATACCACCGAAATCCTGAGGCTCTGGTCTTAATTCCATAAATTTATCCTAGCTAAACTAAGGCTCTGGTCGATTTTTTGCCCAGATGCAATAGCCGTCGTTTTTATCATACAAACGTCAGGCAATTAGGAGTACCGGTATACTGTCCGAGTACTAGTACTAGTGCTACACATACCGTAATATTGGTGCAGTATCATACAAGTATTTCAGAGGAATAATTAAGGTAAATCTGATCCATGATCTTCTCATCCCTCAGATGCATTGAATGGGAATTCATCCGAGCCGAGGAAAACTGCAGTCTACCTGTACTATGAATCTATAATATTTTTATTTTTTTTGTAAAATCCTAGAATTTATTTGCTTAAAGGTGCAAACCTCCGCTTTAGAAGCCTAGGCCCCCATTTTTACCTTAAAGTATGTCGGTCAAAAACTTCCCCCGCAGGCCTAGGGAAAAACAAGGCACCTCACGTCCCTCTTGTCTGGGACCAACCGCACATCCGACCCCACAAAGCACATCCCCTTATCACAAAACAAGAAGAAACACAACACAGGACCGGTAGGGGGTAACAAGAAAACCCAGTATATCTTCCCAAAAGAAAGTATCCCACTCCACCGAGGCACCTGCCCCACCAGAACCTATCCAAAACAAAGGAAACAAACTGATAAAACCACACTTCCCGCTTTTTCAGGCCCAGACCCAAGACAGGGCAGAAAGGTGCCCGGAGGCAGAAGTATAGCGAGTAACCCAAAAAACTCTTATCATAAGAAGAAAGGCCCAGGCTATGAATCTATAATACAGTGCTTGTAGTATTATACTTGTACTAGTGCATGGTGCAGGAACCTTAGAACCAGCCCTGGGTCTCACCTTGAACAAAGAACACATGTCCTACAAGTACAGCAGTCTACTAACTTTACTCGTACTTCTATTCTCATCGTGTATTCGGAATACGGTTGCTATAAAAGTACCGGAAGGTGTGCCAGAATTATTTGAAATATCGATGTCTTTAATACAAAGAGGATAATGTAACCGATGGTAAGTGAAAATAATGATCATTAAGTTATGAAAATTGTGACGGCAACTGTGACGGTAGGATGAGGGAAAGTGTTCATTCACCGTTGAGGGTAGCCTTGATGCCACTTTTCAAGCACGGTGCAATAAATTCTCAAGTGTTAGTCCATTCTCATACATGGGCTTCACCAGCCACTGGCGCTGTTCACCGCAATCTTTCAAGGAGCATGAACACTACAGTATACTTTCTATGGGTTCGTGATGGCTCTTCCAAAATGGGAAACCAATTTTGGTGCGGAGATGACCTGTGTGTGAACTAAGAGGTAATAAAAAAGAAGCTTGGCCTGGTATGAGAATAAATGATGCAAGGAGTAGAAATTACTACTAGCCATGTTTGGTCATAGTATCAAGACATAAATCTTTAATATTACCTGATTCCGAATACGCGATGAAAATGGAAGTACAAGTATCTGTATGATATCTACTATGATACTACTTATATGGTCATCGACTAACGGCTACTCAGGAAGTCTCTTGGCTAATTACCGGCAATCAACTTCTCTCCCATTATCCCCATTCCAGTCTCACGGCCCCCCTTTCCCAAACACCGAGGACCTCTGCAACCGCAATCAGAAGGCTGAGAGGAAATCACTCTGGTTATTAATACGACCCAATAACCAACTACTCGTAGAAGCACTTTAGAAAGGAGATTCCTTTATATATATATATATTTTGATTTTTTTATATAAAAAAACTCGAAATATTGGTCGGTCTTGGATGTCATGAGAGTAGGTTCAAAGGTATCATACCGGCATCATACGGTACTGTACTAGTACGATGCTCAAAACAGCCTTGCTATTGGGTGAGATATGAATCCTCCTCAATTGCGCTGCCCAGGGCTCCGATCACAGCACAGAAAATCACCGTGCAATTCTCAAAGGTTACTCATATATACAAGCACTCCCATTTTCAACCACCAAACAATTATCGAGTGCTCGAGTGAAATATACAGGTGTCGACTTTCCAAGTCGCAGACCACTCGGGAACACATAGCACTCCACAGCTCTTCGTATAAAGGTCGTGAATTCGTAAAAACAAAAAACACGAGTCGTACCACAACTACCTCACCCAGTAATTCAACCCGAGTGTCAACCGCACACTGCTCGCCATCTTCCTTCCCCCTTCGCCATGTTTCCCAATCCCTAATTTTCTCAATTCCCGCATAGCCTTTTCCCACACCTCCCCATCCGAAAGAATATCCAATTCCGCGATAACCTCCCCAGCCTTCTTAGCCACAATCTTGATGTTCCTAACGTCCCGGGCACTCTCCAACCGTAAACCAGTAATAATTCCTTCCCTCATAAACCGCGCGAACGACTTATATTCAGGGTAGTATAAGCGTATGGAATGGCCCAGCAGTGCATCCGGAAATGCCTCCCTCGCAGCAGCACTATTCGAAACCCTCACTTGGAAAAGTATATTCAGCGGTAAGGCCGAGACGTAGTCGTCGTAGGCGGTAGAGATAACATCCGGGACGGCCGCCATTGGGAGTATTCCATCCAGCATCATTTCGTCGTTGTCGTCGCCTCCCTTGCTGCCTCCATGAGCGTGTGGTGTTTTTTCATGGGGGGGTTCGGGAGAGGAGGGCCGCGGCGAATCGAAGAGATCGAGTGCGACAGTGTGGGTGAGTCTGCGTTTCTTGCGTGGTGGCTCAAGGCAGGACGTGTCGATTAAAGCAAGCTCGAAAGTGCCCGTCATGGTGAAGTTGACGGATGGGTGGTGGAGGAGATGGGCATCACCTACGGTGAAGTGTGAAGCGCGAGTGTAACATTGTGGCTAGGAATGGGCCGTGTGCTTCTCGATGGCAGGGGTGAACAGATGGAGGAATCGACGGACGAGGGAGGGTTGGACCACAATTCGAAGAGCAAGGCAGACGCTTCCGAAGCTATGATACAACTTGTCTGACGACCCTCTAGACGGGATGACAGTCAGTTGCGGAACCAACCAATTCTCTGCTCGTCTTACCGTGATGCTTTGATAGGGGCTAATGTCCCTGTACTCTCACCATTAATGGTATTCAGAGAGTCCTCAACATTACATGTAAGTTAGTCAGTTTCACATTGCTCTTGGTTCATCCAACGACTTAATCGTAAAGAAGAATCCCTCGATATGGGCACTCGCTAACCAAACACATTCAGTGACGATTCAATTGGATTAATACGGTATTTGGGTGCTCAAGCCACAAGGATATCTGCAGCACATAAAATGCTTCCTTCTTCTCTTCTTCATGAGCCAGGAGTTTGGCGTCCACCAGTCCACCAGTCCACCATCACCTAACCCTCCACCACTGCCCGCTTGTGCTCTGAGGGTTGGCTGACCGTGCAATTCTTCATAAGAACCCGACTGTGATAATAATAATATTATTAGACTATTATGATACCTGTAAATTACGAGTATGATAGCATAGTATCATACCCCTACAAGTATCGAGAACACTACTAATTTAAGCCCTAGTCATGGTATTCATCCTTTCTCACATGGCTCCTCTCACCCTTGCCTAGCGAAACCGTCAGTGATCCCTCGTCAATCACGGCACAATCCGTCTATCACCCCACTTATCGCACCTGGCACCGCACATCCCAGCCCCATCGCCCAATTGCTGTGCTAGTATTCCACATCCGTCCCACCATCCCACCATCCCACCTCCACCGGTATGGTGCGCTGCGGTGTAGTACAAGTATAAGTTACGCTCCAGGAACTAGCCCCCACCGTCTCCAACAAACACCCTACCCCCACAAACCCGCACAATCTCTATCGAAATGTCCATGCCTGCCCCTCCAGCCCTACAAAAGCCAAAGCATATAAAATACTGGCTCCGCTGTTTGAGAACCTGTCTGCCAACCGACTACACCAGCACAGACCTGAACCGATTGACGCTCGGGTTCTTCTGCATCGCGGCCCTCGATCTCCTCGGGTGTCTGTACACTGAGACGACGGAGGAGGACCGCACGGGATGGATCAACTGGATATACAAGAACCAATTGCCCACCGGAGGATTCCGCGGCAGTCCAGCTACAGATCTGGGTAAAGGGGGCGATGGTAGTGAGTGGGATCCACCGATTGTTCCCGCAAGTTTCTTTGCGCTGGCGGCGTTGGTTAGCCTGGGCGACGACCTGGGACGTGTGAAGAAGAGAGAGTTGTTAGAGCTCCTGCCAAAAGTGCAGAGGGAGGATGGGAGCTTTGGGGAGTGGCTAGGTGGTGATGGGCAGATTATCGGAGGGAGTGATATGCGTTTTGTGTATTGTGCTGTCGCCATACGGTGGATTCTACGAGGGAGGGAAGGGAAGGGTGTGGTTGAGGGAGTTAAGGATATTGACGTAGAGGGGGTCGTAAGGTTCATCAGATCCGCGGAGAGTTACGAACATGGGATCTCAGATAAGGCGTTTGGGGAGGCTCATGGTTTCTTCCCTCTTTCTTTCTTTGTGCTAGAGAATAGGATTGGGGCTGATGGACGCATGCAGCGGGATTGACTTACTGTGCTATCGGAGCTCTGGCCCTGCTGGGTCGACTACATCCCACCTCCGACGGGCTTTCCGCGCATGCGAACATCCTCAGATGGCTTACCTCACGCCAAGTACCTTCACAAGCACGGGACGAATTAAGAGACGAGGAATACGAGAGCCAGATAGCCAATGGCATGGAACAGGAGATCACAGCCGGGACTGCAATTGTCTACGGGGCAGATGGAAGGCCACTGTGGGCTGGCTTCAACGGAAGGTGCAATAAGAAAACAGATACATGCTACTCATTTTGGGTTTGCGGAAGTTTAGATGTAAAACTCCCTCCCTCACTCCTAGCAGGCCGGTTAAGCTAACCAAAGCTCAGATGATGAAAAAACTTCACCTGGTAGACTTCAATGGCAATCGGCGATTCCTACTAGAAAAAACACAGCATCTCATTGGGGGCTTTGCAAAGCTTCCCGTTCCCGGAACGCCGCCAGATATCTTACACAGTTTCATGGGACTGGCTAGCCTTGCGTTGATGCGAGAGGAAGGGCTTAATAGGTTGGACCCTACGCTCTGTATAAGCATGCAGGCGAAAGAGCGATTAGTGAGCATGGACTGGTGGAGGGGCGCGGCAGTATGATTAACCGATCATCACTTTGAGTGTATTTTAGATATCCCGCGGATCGAGAGTGTCTCTGTGTGGCGCTTACGCTACTATCCCTCCACCTTCCTCTTCAAGATATGGCTAGCGAATTCACAATGGAATATCATCAATTCTGGTGAGAAATGACATCCGAGTGACAGTTCATGAATCATGCCCGATCTTTTTGAACGCCAGGCAACCTAGTTTAAAACATCAAATCTGGAGGGGTTAAAAAAAGAAAAAGAAAAGAAAAAAAAGAGCCATAGCCTATTCCCTGGATTTTACCAAACTTCCCCAAACGTGGGGGATAATTTCCCAGTGCTCCTCCTCCCTCAGGCCCACCAGATCATTGACATCCCACTTCCCAGCCCTGGAGAGCATCTCTTTCGTCCCCCTGTTGAGATTGCACCCAGCAAAAATCCTCGGCCATAAGATCTGATAAACCCCTATCAAGGCACCCCGACCAATTAGTTTTTCTCACTCTTCTCCTCCAACAAAGCCTGCCATACATACCTTGCAACACCCTCGAAACGACACACCTCTCATTCCTAACATGTTCAAAAACCAACCATTGGCCTCCCGGTTTCAAGCACTCAAATAGCCCGGCTACAGCCCCCTCCAGGTGCTCTTCACCCAAAGTGCAAAGCACGCGGACAGTAAGTACAGTATCCACACTCCCCGCTTCAAGCCCGGCCCCGCGCAGGGCATCCAGATCCGAGGCGCCGGACGGCAGAATAGTGTATATGTCCGTTAGCCCTTCAGCGTCGATCGCCTTCTGCAATTGCGCGTGCATGTGGATGTTTGGCTCCAAGCCGTAGACATGGGTTATGAGGGGCGGGCGCGGGAGGTGTTTTATCATCTCGCCATTTCCGGGCCCGATGTCTAGGACTTTGCCACGGCATTGGGAGGCGAGGCGGCTTACGCTAGCATGGTCGTTGGCGAAGAACCGGGGGCTACTGTATTGGAAGAAGAGGGCGAACTAGACATCGCGGAAGGTGGCGGTGGTGGTGGAGAGGGAGAGGCGGAGGAGTAGGGCTTTGGTGCCGAAGAAGGCTGAGAGGAGGAGGAGGTAGATTGGAGTGAGGTAGTTTATTATTCGGGCGAGCATAGTTGTTGCTGGGTTGTGGTGGTATTAGGGGTTAGAACGGAGTGTTTTTTTGGTGAGATTCTGCTAGGTTTTATTGCAGAGGGATTATCTTTAAGTCAGTTCCACCGTCGCGAGAGCCGGCAGATCTCTGGGGTCTGATTTGTCGAGATTTTTTTGTGGACCTCGTTCTCTACTATATTGCCCTTATTATTCTGCTTAGGGCAAAGAGATAAAAAAGGTAGAAATGACATTGAAACCAAGGGGTGTGCAAGTCCTGGCCTTAATCAGTTCATATACAAACGGCTAATATTCTCCAGCAATCCCCTTACTTTACCATTCCGCGTGAGAATTGGCGAAGAGGCACAGAGTCTCATGCTGCTGAGAAAGGTTACCGTCGAAGACTCAGACTCGGTGGCTGGGGTGGGGGTATACTGGTGCGGTATATGATTTCTGATGTGATGAACTTCTTGGTAATACGATGTTTGTTCTGTTCTTGAGGGGATCAGGGAGGAGCAGAGAGAGAGTGTGTAGACTACTGTATGCGTGTGTGTGGTATCGTAGTGGAGGCAAGAACTATGATATCATACTGCTTCCGGCCTCTCAAGATTCTGACACTGAGAGTACCCCACAAATAAATTTCGACTAATCAGATTGCAAAGACTGGCCCAAAGCTGTCAACCAAGTTGGCCGTCATGTGCTGTATCCATTGTACTCGAGTACTGGTACTGTAGGCCCCCCGCAAAACTAAGCAATAAGTCTAAAAGAAAGAGAAAAAGAAAGGACACTGATATACTCGGATGTGGGTCAGTAAAGGTCGAAAAACTGTTTCCATTGATCGCATACATATCTCTAGGGAGGAGAGGGCTATGTTTTCTGATTTTAACGTATGGACACACACCCGAGCAGATGAGTGGTCTACCTGCCCAGAGCTGTTTGCATACCGTACCGTATCACACAGTCGAGAGATACATTCCTGTGCAAAAGTTTTATATATAGTATCTGAAAAGATGGTCAGTCCACAAGGACTTGTCAGAGGCATTCAGCCCCTGGGTTGAAAAAGCCGTTTTCCGAGTGCTAAGTTTCGAGTTGATCTGTTGTTTGCAAAAAGGTGCTCCACATACCAATGCCTTTTGACTCGCTTTTTTAGCCCCGGGCTGAACGCTTCCATTGGACACGCTTTCTTACTGGTACAAGTATTTACCTAGCAACTGAATTTGTCAAGCCAAAACTTGCACCGTTGTCGTGAATTTATATCACAACTCGACAATCTCTTATGGTACAGCACCCGGACAAAACTCATCGTTGGTGGCCCTTTTTACACCAAAAATGCCGTTTTTTAGAGCATGATAACTCCACCATATCTTGTGGAAATGTATCAATTCATAGTGAAATGGTCATTCTGTCGATTTCAAGCTACCAGTTTAAATATTGAAGAAAATAGGGTATTATTGGGTGAACTGCTACAATGCCAAACTGGCGATTTTGAAATCAAGTAGCTTTTTCTATGGGTCACCATACTAATTCTCCTGGCTTGGCATCTAGATCTCCATGCGTTGCCTCCATTGACCTACACAGGACACAAAACCATAGAATTCATTATAAAAATAACAATTCTAGTATTGTGGAGCTCTAGGCTGAATATTGATATATTCTTTATCTTAATTAATTCAGAGGTGGTGGTGGTAATAGCGATTTACAAGACTTCGAAATTGGGTGATTTTGGCGTGTTTTAGGGGGTACTTGGGCTCACCAACGATGAGTTTTGTCCAAGAACTATACAACACGCACACACTTAGCTAGTTTCCAAAGAAAGAAGGGCTACCTGTATTAAGGTCGCGCAGGCGCAAGAATTGTGGTACGGTACTGTGGGTAGTTGTTTATGCTAAAACCGTTGTACTTTACAAAAGAGAATATAAGTTATTGTCTAACCTCAACCTCCGGGGGGGGTGCTCAGTAGTCACTCCGGCGAGAATTGCCTCCGGTAGAGTGTATGACTTTCTGCGCGTTGGTGGAGGAAATGAGGATATCTCAAGGTCTTGCGAAGAACATATAGTTGCTGGGCAGTGTCTGCATGTTCCGGCTGCAGAGGTTCCTGGCCCCTCAGGGTAGGTGTGATACGGTGTTTAATAGTACACACGCGGACCTCAAAAGGACGGTTTCTTCTATTCTTGTCTTGGGAAATGGCACAAGATTTTGTAAACGAAAAAGGGATGAGCAACGCGAGTTTGCCGTAGGGCCGCTGTAGGAGATGAACTTTGTTCGGGATGCACTTTGTTCGAAATTGGGATGTGAGTTTCCCGCTCGGAAAGTGGACAAGGGAAACGTGCGGGGGTGGTCCAGCAGATTGCTTGCAATAAAGTTATTTCTTGCATCGAGAGCCTCTCGGAGTGAATAGGGCAGATGAGAAGGAAAATAAGACACTCCTAAGGATAATACCGGCTGTCTGTGTGTGTGAGGAAGGTGAAGTACTAGTATTGCCAGCATCTCCCGGACCTTAGATTGTCAGAAGACTGCTGTGGTGCCTGGTCCATGTAAGAGACTTAGTTAAGTTACAACGGACTTGGAAGCTCAGGATGGGGTTTCCGCAGAGCAACTTCAACTTCATAGCGTAGCGGTACTGGTGAAGCATGTGAACCCGAATTACGGGTCCTTGTGTAATAACATGTTTTTAAAAAATAGTTTTTGATAAGTTAGCCCCAACGAACAGCAAAGAGAAGTGTCTCCGTTCCGGGAGGGGAGAGAGAAACGGCCCGATGACAACCCAAGTATGATATATTAGACTGTGCAGGCCACCGGTACTATTTAAGGGCTTCAAACCGTTCCCACGGGCCACCGCTTGGTATATCTGTAAAAGGGAGGCGAAAGAAAAGCTTTGAAGGAAAAAGGAAGGACCGTGGGTCGGGCGGAATAATCTCCACAGAATAGAGGGCCCAATCTCCCCGCGGTTGCCCAGCGCGAGGAAGGAAGGAAGTGTGTTAGGGATACCGGTATTGTTGAGGAGACGTAGGGGGGGCTTTCTGTGCACGGTATTGAACCTTCAGGCGGGCTGGGCGGGCGGACTGCCAGCGGAGAGGACACGAGGCATTTATGGCTAGCATCGCGCTCTTTATTTTTATCAGATTCTCACACTGTACTCGAGTACATGTAGTGTACAGGTCGTGATGGGGGCGTGAGAGGAGGCATGCCCGTGTGCGGAAATGGATATACCGGCTCTAGAGCACTCAGTACCGTGCTAGTACTGCAGACACAGTTGACACGGCGAACTGTCGGAAATACGTACAGTCTCCCGATCCCTGGCAAGCCCACACATCTACGAGTACAGTAGAGTACGGTACAGTAGCTTGCCGTTCCTCGAGTACCGTATAACTGAGTCTGGGTGTCAACGATATGGACAGATAGATAAGTTACTGGTGCCGGCAGCTTGCATAAAATTTTGTCAGGGGAAAGTGCTGGGGTGAGTGAGGCGAAGTGAGTGCGATTGGACTCGAGTACAGCGTGGAGCCACTTGTGGCGGGTGTCTGGTGTATGGCGTTCGCCTCGCTGTATTCCACCTTCAACAAAAAGAGCCAATACTGGACCTTCGTCTGGTTACACACACAAAATTTTGGCCAGTAAAGATCGAAATCGCCTTCTTTGTGCCCGTTCCTTGGGTATGATATGGTATGTTGTGTAGGCATATCTGGCCTGCCCACACAAACCCTGGGCTGTAGGTTAATGCCACAGAAAATTCGTAGGGTAGAATTGAGTACGCATGGCCCAACGAATTATCCCTCCTATCGTATTCTCTCTCTCCCCCCTCTGCCACCGCTGGATTCGCCGCACATCCCCCACGCACGGCTCACCACTCCTACCGTAGTGCCCAGCCATTTTTTCATCGAGCTTCCTGCGTCTCCTCCCCCTATCTTGTTCCCCTTTGCAACGCTTTCAATCCTTTGACTGCAAGCTCCTTTAATACCCCCCCCCCCATCTCCGCCTCTCTTTTCCATTCCTCATCCTCACCTCCCCCTTCCTCCCTCGCCATCGTGGTATCTTTCACTAACTACATCATTCACAATGGGCGGTTCTCAGTCTGAGGACTCCTTTGAGTTCGTGGACACTCCACCGGCCTCGACACCTCAACCGGCGTCCGACTCTTGTGGTGTCAGAACTACTGATGTAAGTGTTATCCAGTTCCAATTCCTACGATATCCCCTTACTGTCAACCTTGTTTCCGCCGTCAATTGAGGAATATCAGAATCTGACTTTCCTGCAGTACCCAACTATCGCCAATGCACCTCTTCCTGCTGAAGGTTCAGGGAACGACTCTTGGTCCAACACGCTCATGTTTGGACTCTTGCTTGGCATTCCCTACTACCTAAAGTACAAGGTTGGTGGCGGATTCAAGACTTTTATCTTTTTTGCCCTGGTCGTGGATCTTCCCATTTTGGTTGGATTCTGGGTCGTCATGTCCACCTACTCGCCAAGGAAGAATGAGAAAGTCAAGCTCCCTGGAAAGGGAGTTGAGCACTATCTCCAGTTCCACAAGCAAGAAGATGCCGTGAAATACAGAGGCAACACTAAGATTCCTATGGAGGTTTTCTACGAAATGTACTTTGAGGGCGATGTTTCCTTTAAGGGAGACTGCTTGGAAATTCTTGAACACCGTCATGACTGGGCTACTTTCCAATTTACTATGGGTCTTTTCAAGCACTTTTTGTTCGGCATGGTTCCAGAATTGCTCGTGCACTCCCGGTCCCAGGGTGAGAATCTTAACTTTATCATCCGATTGTAGAATTATGTTAACCCAAACAATAGACGAAGAGCAGGTTCGTGACCATTACGATCGCGGTGATGACTTCTACGGCTGGTTCTTGGGCCCGCGCATGATCTATACTTCCGGTATTATTTCCGACATCCACAAGGAGGAATCTCTCGAACAGCTCCAGGACAACAAACTCGAGGTTGTTTGCGAGAAGATTGGTCTTAAGAATGGCGATCGCATGCTTGACCTTGGCTGCGGATGGGGTACTCTCGCTCGTTTCGCTTCTAGGAACTATGGCGCTCACGTTACCGGTATCACTCTTGGCCGCAACCAAACCGCATGGGGGAACTCTGGCCTCCGCCGCGATGGAATCGAGGAATCTCAGTCGAAGATTTTGTGCATGGATTACCGCGATACCCCTGTCCCCGCTGGGAAGTATAATAAGATCACTTGCTTGGAAATGGCCGAACACGTTGGTGTCAGACACTTTGGAGCCTTCTTGGGTCAGGTTTACAACATGCTCGAGGATGATGGAGTCTTCTTTTTGCAGATCGCCGGTCTGAGAAAGTCTTGGCAGTTTGAGGTAATAACCTTTCTCGTCCTGGATATTCTACCATGACTCACCTGGATTTTAATAGGACCTCATCTGGGGGCTGTTCATGAACAAATATATCTTCCCTGGTGCTGATGCTTCTACCCCTCTTGGCTGGTTCGTTGATAAACTTGAGGGTGCTGGTTTCGAAATTAAGAGCATCGATACTATCGGAGGTCAACATCTCTCATCCCGCATTGTGATCGAAGCCTAGCTGATGAGTCTTATAGTCCACTACAGCGCTACACTCTGGAGGTGGTACAGAAACTGGATGGCCAACCGCGAGAAGGTTGAGGCCAAGTATGGAAGCAGATGGTTTCGCATCTGGGAATTCTTCCTTGCCTACTCGAGCATCATCTCTCGCCAGGGTAGTGCTACTTGCTACCAAATTGTTCTCCACAAGAATTTGAACGCTTTCCACCGTGTTGAGGGCATTCCCACCCAGTACCAGCTCTCTGGGGCTCTTTGTGTCAGGAGGGGTTAAGGTTTTGTTTTGTCTTGCATGTGAAAATTTCTGATGGTCTTCGGTTTCCAAACATGGGGATAGGTGAAAAAGTTTTGTTAACATACACGGGCTTATAGACGGCGGTAATGGGGTTCCCATGGAAAGGCGAAACGTGTAGTGTTTAGAATTATCAATGAATGCAAACACTCAATTCTGCGTAATGGTTAACACTGTAAATATGTGAATTGGTGATGCCCTCGCACTAAGTTGTATCATAGTTTTGTTGTGGACTGGGTAATGACTGATTCGTGGGCTTGGCATCTCGTGTGATGGGGCAACCTTTGCCGAGGTTGCTCCTGGATCCATCGCTCTCACCCAACTTGTCGGCATTTAGTCCTGCCTGATGTTGGCTTGCGGTAGTGATTAATATTGTTTTGTCTGCGAGCGTGGTATCACGGCTTCCGCGCTTTGGTGGTGCGAGTAGCCACCGAGGATCCTATGCGGCGGGTCGCCGTATTATTCATGTGCTGTGATGGCAAACACCGTTGACGGGCGGTTGGTGCGTACCACATACGAGTCATCCGTCCAGCCTATCCTTTCCATTCTCTCCTCTACGTTTGTTTCTTTTCCACTCGAATCATTCTGGCGATATCTAACCCCACATACCAGAGCTCTGTGTGAGTGCTCACACTGGCCGGACACCACCACCACCACCACCGCCGCCGCCACAATGACCTCACAACCTGCGACACTCTCCCAAATCTTCCCATGGATCAAGACACCCCTCATAGTCTCTGCCCCTATGCGCCTAATCTCGGGCCACAAACTCGCAGTTGAGGTTTCCAAAGCCGGAGGCATAGGCTTTTATGGACCGGGCTACGACATAGACCCCGTCCCGGCCACTCTCCGAGCCGCCCGCGAAGCCTTCGACCTCTCGGATCCTGCGGAGGTACTACCCATCGGCGTTGGCTTCCTCCTATGGAAGGCTCCGCTGGTGCCGGTGCTCGACGCGCTGAAGACGTATCGCCCGGCGGCGGTCTGGCTGTTCGCGCCGAAGGACGAGACGCAGATGCGGGACTGGGTGTATGCGATCAGGAGGAGCGCTCCGGGTGTGAGTATCTGGGCGCAAGTCGGCAGCCTCGCGGAGGCAGAGTCGGTCATTCGGCTGGATGTAGATGTTTTGGTGCTCCAAGGCGGGGACGCGGGTGGTCACGGGATTTCCGGGCGCAGGGGGAGTGTCATGCAGCTTGTACCTGAGGTTATGGATGTGCTTGGTAGAAATAGTGGAGGGGGTAAAGTGCCGGCCGTTTTGGCCACCGGTGGAATTGTGGATGGGCGCGGCATCGCTGCAGCATTGGGGTTGGGCGCGCAGGGCGCTGTGCTCGGGACTAGGTTTATTGCTTCTGCTGAGTCTGAAACGCATGCCTGGCTTCGGGGCGCTGTGGTTGGGGCTAGGGATGGGGGTAGTGGGACTGTTAGGTTTGTTTGCCTACTGACCGTTTGTGGTAGGGTGGAACTGATGGTGGGGCTATGATAGGACAAGGCTTTACGACGAACTTCGTGGAACGGGAGATTGGCCAGAGCAGTACGATGCTAGGGCGATTGTCAATGATACGTTCCGGGATGACGCTAGCGGGTTGTCGAGGCTCAGGAATAAGGAGCTTTATGATATCGCAGTGGAGGCGGAGGAATGGGAAAGACTGACCGTGTTTGCGTATGTTACTTCCCCTTTCTTAATGAGTATGGCAGTGGGGTGGAGCGAGTGAGTGAGCGCTGATGGGTGATCTGTAGTGGGACTGGAGTGGGATTGGTAAGGGAGGTATTACCCGCGGAGAAGATTGTAGAGGAGGTTAGGGGTGAGGCCGTTGCTATTATCGAGCGGTTGAGGAAGGCCTATGCTTCGTGATGGGAGCTTTACGGTATGGTTGATGGCTTGGTGCTGTGCCGGTATCTAGACACCTGAGCTGATGACCTCAATCACTATAATATTATCATGAAAACAAACTCCGCTCAATTGTACTAGTACAATAACTTAGTGCCAATTGCTCTTATGTGAACCTACATCTCGCCGTTAAATAAAATCCTGCACACGAAGAACCTACCAGCCATCCATAGAAAAAAATCCCTAATTCCTTCCATCCCTTTTTTCCGCCCATGGAATCAAACTCCCTCCTACGAATCGCTCATCACTTCCAAGTTTCCCACTATAACGGGCGGTCGTGTCTTACCATACCTGAGACAAAGGCCCCGTTAACCCGGGATTATCTTTATCTTGTTGATCGATGCCTCACGCAAACCATTGAAGCGGTGTGCCTCCTTTTGCAAACTTTACGAGACCTATCCTACTATACCTTATTGTACCCGGTACTCGTACGAGTATCATACTGGAATTAATGCCTTGAGAGGCTACCAACGCCTTTTTTTCCTGAGGCCGGGTTTGCAGCGACTGGCGGGAATTGAGAGGTGGTTCATAGCACCTTCAACTTTGAACCCCAGTGCAAATAATATCCTGTTTAGCCAAATGAATCTTGCTCTTTACAATGTTATCATAATAGTATAATATTATTATGATAATAATAATTATTGTTGTGATACCATTCAACTGCACTCTATAACCCTAACCCTTCCATCATCGTGAAGAAGCCTTGACCCTTGTCACCTTACCGCTTCAGGATGGCTCGGGAACACCACCTATTGATCAGTCGAGTGATAACGGATGACCGCAAAACCGCCAAGCCGGCCAACTTCATTCCACCACCACCAGCACCAGTACTCCTCACCACATTTGCCTCATCCCACCTCCCCACCTACTACTGACCATCATGAAAATCCTAACAACAAACTACCTTACCTGCGCGCTTCGCGCCTGCAAATCCCACCCGAATTCCTTCCCCCTTCACTTCCGCGATGCGGAGCTGCAGCAGGACTCCTTGCCCTTCAACGCCGCCTTCATCGCTAACATCCTTCCGCGGATAGACTGGTCCGCGCTCCTGACCACTGTGGCTGAGCTCGGTTTTACCAGTTTGCCGGCGGAGAAGCCGGCCGTAGTGGATGAGAAGGCTGGGATGGAGTTGCACCGGATTTTGGTCGAGGTTTGTTGGTCCCTTTTAAGATGGGGGTAAGGGGGGGGGGAGGAGGGCTGATGGGAGAGCAGACGCAGGTTGTTGAGGGCAAGTTGGTGTGCGGGAATTGCGGGCATGAGTATGCGATACATCAGGGGATTGCAAATTTTTTATTGCCTGGGCATTTGGGTATTTCTCTCGCTCCTTCTGTTTGGGGTGGTGCGGTCGCTGATATGTGTAATACGCACCTGTATAGTATGAGGGTAAATAAATAAATGATGATGGGTATAACACATTCTATGAAATGATGGCTAGAACAAAGACAAAAAAACCCACCATTCGCTTCTCCCCATCCCCCCCTTCTTCCCTCCCCCTTCTTTAGTAAATTAAGTAGTTTGGGGCCCTCAAAACCATACACGATATCTACACCTTCTCTTCCGTTCCCCAACCCCATCCCGCTCTATCTGTCCGCCCTATCCGTATCATAACACCAGATAGAATCAAATAAAACTAAAGCCCAGAACAGACAACCATCAAGAATGAATAAAAAGGGAAAAAATCGAAAAAAAGAACCCATACAACAGTACATACTGTATGTATGTTGAAATATGGTACATGAAAATCCCCTAACTCTCCCCCTCTCATACTCCCTCTATGCTTCTCGTGCATGCGCGCGTGAAATTGTTTGATACATTTCACCAGACTCTCACTTTATGCCTCACGACACAATAACTTACTTCCCGACCCACCGCTGCCAGGACAGACCCATGCACTAAGACCAACTCCACGAAACGCACACATACCACACTTGTATAAGTAAACCGACGTGTAGTAATGAAAATGAAAAAAAAAACAAGGGAGAAAGGGGAAAAAAGAAGAGGAGGCTTTGGTACAAGAAGTGGAAAAAAGAGGGAGGGGGAATCCAGCAAGGTCTGGAAATAGGGACTATAAAGATAAGGAAACGGAAAAGAGAAGAGAAAAAAAACCCCTAAGGAAAAACTTTTATAAATACCCCCCCCTTAGCAAACGGTCGCGTATCGTACTTTGAAGTACAGATAGAGGGAGAGGAAAAAGGGAAATGCAGAAACCCAACCCAAGCCCGGAAGAATAGAATGTGATCGTGTAAAAAGAACCTGAAGGGGCGAATAGAAACGATAGCGGCTGATATCTTAGTGATGGCAATGATTTATTAGATGAGATGAGGAGGGAGATGCAATAATTGGAGGCGGGAAGAACGCTAATTGAGGAAGCCTTTACAGCCACTTGATCCACACAGACATGGGATCCTCTCTTCGCTCTCAAGCTCGCGTTCGAACTTGTAGTCGTATGTGAGTTCCTCGTCTAGCAGTGCATAGTTAGTATATATATGCATTACAACAGCGGGGTGAGCATTGGGTTGGGGGAGGAGCTCTACTTTCGCGAATGTCCCTCAGTGCATAGATGACAATTCTCTTGCTTCCCTCAACTTTGATAATCTTCGCAGTGCAATTGGGAGTACAGCTATGGTTGATGAACCTGGCTATACCACCCGCCTTGGTAGCGTCGATAACAGTCGTATCGTCAATGCGGAAGAGGTAGGAACTGCCGATGCCACTCTTGAGATACTTCTTCTCCCGCATGTCCGCTACCTGCTGTCTGATGATCTCACCAACGTATTCGATAATCATGTCGCCAGCAGAGATGTTCTCCATCGCGTACAGGCCCCAATTATGAATGGCGGAGCGAGCAAACTTGACAGGTTTCTTGCGTTTCTTAAGCTGATTAAAGCGCATAACGTCTGCGTCGGAGGAGAGCATCTGCTTTTGGTTGTTCAACCCAACAACGAGACGACGATTGTTAACGCGGTTCGTACGTGAGGTCGAGGAAGGATTCTTTGCAGTGCTGGTAGCGGTGGCTGCGGTAGCTTCTTGGATATTGTTTGCTGCCGATTTGACCTTTGCTGCGAGCTGGAGACGGTGGGGGAGATACATTGACTTTTCGGCTTCTGGGACACGGCGATAACCTTCAGTACGAGCACAACCCGTAGGATTGGGTCGATAAAATCCCTCGATTTTCTCTTGGCTGCGGACGATGCCTGCACCAAATATTAGTACAGTGTAGTAAGGGGGGCAGGGGGGGCAGGGGTAAAAGACCCAGCCAATGAGACTTACTTTGGTTTTGAGCGACTTTCAGCTGTTTTTCCTTATAGGCCCAAGCTTGTACATTGTCCAAATCTGCAGGCTCCACAGCCGCCAGGGCTTGAGTTAAAAACTTGAAGTCCTCAGCGTCCTTAACGAGATTTTGCAAGCCATCAATATCAAGGATAGCGTCTGGGTCGTCCTGGACTGTGACCATTGGGCCTTCCGTCGTGGGAACGCCCCACGGAACCTCAATCTCCATCCCGGGCATTTCACTATCAGGTTCCTCCTCATCCACATTGACGGATGGGACAGCTAGAAGGTCTCTGTTGGCTCTGGATTCTGTGGTCTTAATCTTTTTACGGGACTCTCGCGAGTGGGTAGTCCTACTGGGGATCTCAATCTCCGGACCCAGGAAATCGTCTTCATCGTCTGGCGTATTGATAAGTTCACTCTCGTTTTTGGAGTCTGCCTTGAACCCCATCTCATCCTCGGGATCTTCACTATCGCTTTCGATAGCTCGGGATTTATTTTTCGAGATTGGCTTTAGTTGCGTGGTGGCGGTGGGCGTACGATGTGGAGTGGTGACAGGCTCCTCATCTGCTTCGTCCCCCATATACACCTCCCCGTCCTCATAGGGCTCAGGGTGGTCGATTCGGGGTTTCTTGAGATCGTGCAAGCCCTGTGACTCATCGTCTTTCTCAAGACCTTGATCCTCGTCGTCTGTAGAAACAGCAGTATCTCTAAGCTTGGAAGTTGGCCCAACACTTCTCTTCCGCTTTCGATAGCCTTCATTTGCTGAAGGTGCGACACTAACAGAATCGTCATCCCCGGTATCCAGGGACAAGGCGCGAGACCCCCGAGAAACTGGCCTATTCTCAGTAATGGTCGACTCATCGTCTGATCCAGCGTCGGAATTATACTGGTTCAACCGGTGCGCCAAAGGTCGGGCATCCGCCTTGGAGAGTTTGGTCCGAGATCCGTGTAATGATGGAGATGCCTCCGGTGTACTTGAATCATCTACCTTAGTTAATATTCTCTTTTTAAATCGCGGGAGCGCAGTCGGCTTTTGTAGCGCTGACTTTGCTACCACTGAGTTCAGTTTTTCGGTGGATTTGAGCGCCAAGGTAGGCAAGAGCGCAGTCGGCGAGCGGATACTTGTTTCCAAGGAAACAGCTAGAACTTGGCGACTGCCTGCAGAAATTCCTTGTAGTTCCTCCTCCTCTACCTTACGTCGTTTATTGACCCTTCCCACTTCAAGGCAGTCGTAAATCGTTGGAGCAGCCAGGCGTTTTCTTAGATCTTTCATTAAAACTAATTTCATATCCTTCATCAGGGCATTCGTTGCTTCCGCAGCAAGCTCGTTGGGTCCCATTTTCCTTGGCTCAGGCCGAGCCACAGGGGGTGGAGATGGTGACCGGTGACTGCCGGGACGTTTTTCCATTATCATTGTATAGGAGAATAGCCTGTCTCCATCGCAAACCTTGAAACAACGCTCCATATCCCGCCGTTCCCAGAACACAACATAAAACCCAGTTCTATCCCAGAGGATGTCCTTCAAACCAAAGTTTTTTAACCGACCGTTAAGGTGTCGAACATAGCGCTCGTCTCCGGGTATGCACCGCGAAGTGATGAATATATAGGGCAGTCTTCCGACATGGTCGAGTGCCTTGTAGTTATCAGGCCTCGGCGCTGGGGTAGAGCGCTGATCCCGGCTCCGATCGTTACCCCGATCGTCACTCCTGCTCTCGGTCCGGGGGTCTCTACGGGAGGGCGAATTCCCACGGGCGCTCGGTGAGCGCGGCCTCGAACCTGGCTCCCCGTAGCTTACATTGAGCGGTTGTTTGAGCCGATTCTTCTCCGCCTCTGCCTCCTTCCGCCGCTTTTCCTCGAGTATTTTCCCAGTCAGTTTTTTACACTTGAGTCCATCTCTATCCAACTCCACCCGAACTTGCTGGATCCCGACTCTTGAACCGTTGACCGCCTGCGCAGCTTTTTTCGCAGCCTCATGGGCCGGGGATCTGGATCTCGGATTATCTCGGTAAATGATGGAACATATTCCCAAAGAGCCGCCGGTCGCAGGATCAATCCGAATTTCCAATGTTTGAATATCCCCATGGGGTCTAAAATGCATCGAGATTTCTGTCTCTGTTGTGAGGGGAGATAGGCCTGTAATCAAGATCTGGGAGGGTGGACCGGGTCCAATATAGTTCTCATCCCATTTCCATCTCGTCCTATAAAGCCCTTGTGACCGAAGACGCTTCTTGCCAGTCTTTGGGCCATCGGTGTACCGTTCAACCTCCAACCGGGGATCTGTAACGGGGGTTGTAATCTATGGCCGTCAGTGAACACAAGCCCCATGTATGGGGCGCAATGACAACCACAACGATCCCACAACATTGTGACAGAGGAAGGGAAAATAAATAAATAAATAAATACATACCCCTTCTCCATCCCAGCGCAAAATCGGTTCCTTGCTCTTCCTTGGGACGCCTTTCTTCTCTAAGAATGGATCATACTTGACTTTCCAATTTCTCCGTGAAGGGTCAGATTTGATAGCTGGGGGTGTGCTCTTTGGAGTTAGGGGAGCTGGTGGAGGGGGAATTGGGGGTAGTGGCAGCGGATACGGCTCCCTGGTACTTGTGGATTGGGCCGCTGATTTGGAGGGAGGGTGATCGCCCTTTGTAGCTGCCCCAGCGGATGGACTAAGCAATGGCGGAGGAGGCGAGGAGCTGGTTGTTGTTGGCGTGAGAGTCGATGTTGTGACGAGATGCCCAGAGGGCAGTGAAACACCGACAGAAATTGGAGCACAAGAGCTAGAGTGAATGCGGCCCAGAATAGTATTGGATTCCCTATCATAATCATCAGGGACATTGCGAGCCCTTCTATCTTGCTTCTCAGCCTGTGCTTTCTTCTTCTCCTTCTCCGCCAGCACCGAGGGGGCTGCAGGGAAGAAGTCGGCATAGCCTGCGCGCGACATTGTGGAGATCCTATGGAAGAGGTCGCATCTACAGAAGGGTCGGTTGAATTAAACGAAACCCCGGTAGATGGAGAGAACGACGGGCAAGGGCTCGGAGGGGTATGGATGGTTGACAAAGCCAGGAATGAGTGAGGCGAGAAGAAAAACACTAATAGAGCTAGTCGCGTGGGCAATGGAAGGGTAAAGTTGGGAACGCGATGGAGCAAAAGAGCTTTGTGTGTATGTATGGAGGGAGGGGGGGGGGGGTTAAGTGGGTGGGTGGGTGGATGGTGGGTATGAGAAGGTTGGATTATTAGCACACACAGCAGCCAAACGAGGGACAAGCCTGGCAGCAGAAGAAGCAGCGCAGGTCAAGGCAAGGTGAGTAGCTATGGTAGAGCCGCAAATAGCAGTGGAAGGGTATATAGCAAGTGAAAAGAAGAGGCGACGGAAGCGGCGTCTGGGTTCTAGAACTGGCGTGGAAATGGCGAAACGAAAGGAGCGAGGCTGCTGGATGTCCCGGAGAGGAAGAAAGCAAGCTGGCGAGCGCAAGGTTCAGCGAAGACACGAGCGGAGAGACGTGAAGGTATATAGATGAGGTGAAGCGAGCGGCAGGTAATTAGGTGTAGAATCGGGAGAGTTGCTGGGGCTCGGGCAAGTTTAGGTGGTTTTCTTTGGTGTTGAATGGAGAAAGCTTCTCGACGTCTCAAAACTCTCAAATTGAAGGGAAAAGATGAGGGAGAGCTCTGGGATGGTAGGGTGAGACTTGGGGGGGGGGGGGGGAATGTATTATTGAAGAATATAATTACATATGGAGAAGATGGGAAAAGCCCAATAAACGTTCGGGCGGATTATCATTATCATTATTTTTTATTTTTATTTTTATTTCTGGAGAAGAAAAAAACAGGGCGCGCCAACCCAACCCGCCAGACCAGACGTGAAGGGGCGGGAAAAAGCGTAAATTTCCTCCTGAGTGCAACGCTAAGCCTGTTGATTGTCTTGATGGGGTTTAGCGTCCGCTCGTGGGGCGGTGGAAGGTAAAGATGCTTCTCGTTGAACCCTCCTTCCACAGCTTCTTCCTTCCTTCCTTCCTTCTCCTTCTCCCTTCCCCTTCTCCCTTCCCCCTTCCAAGCCGATCCAACTCTGGGGAGGAAAACATGTGGTGATACTCTTATCCTCTTCTCCATCTCTTCTGATCTTCCCTCATCTTGCGTGCAGCTCATGGACTAAAACACCCATTTATTGCCCGGTACTTGCTCTAGAGGTCTAGCTGAGAGTATCAAGGGCTTAATCCGCCATTTCGGGTGACGCGCCTGGGAACCAGGGACTATGACGACATCCGTCACGCCCTCGCCAACTGTCATCACCCGTTCCAAACTTCAACGACAAAGATACCACTTGTATCTGTCACCTCCGCCCGGATCTATGGCAGGTCAAAACGGTAATGATATCGGAGGACCGACTACCTAATTTCATATGTCAAGCGACATACTTCATAAGGGCTCCTATTTCTTCCACGTGTTGGTTATGCTTTCTGAAGTCTTGCTCTGGACTCAAAATCGGTCAGGGTATTACGGTGCGATGGGTGCTTGTAAGGGGGGGGGGGGAAACGCTGGATGTCCAGTCTTTTTTCCATCAAACACAAACAAGATGTAAAAATACCATTCCGAGTGAGAGTTCAAGCATTCGCGGTAGCGGATTCATTCGTCTTGGCATAGGACACGGTTATCGCTGTCAAAAGCTCATCACGTGATATTTCATATTTGGAGGTGGATCTTTGTAGAATGATGATCGGTGGAAAATGTACCGGTATCCGCTTTGTCTGCGAATCCAAGGTGAAGATGTTTTTCAGTACTGGAGAAGTGCAAGCCAACTTGGTCATCGGTTGCCTCTAAATGAATACCTTAAACGCCGTTTGCTTGGAGGAAAACGTGAGCCCCAACTCCCGTGCTGTAGATATCATACCTGCTGCGGACCAACGTTACACACGAGTTTGAGCAAGCAGGGATCCGACTGTGCAACCCTTCGACCGTGAGGACAGAAATGTCCATAAAACCCACCACCGTCCTTTCTCCCGCCCGAGCCACAAACTCACCAGGCCTTTTACCAACCCCCTTCTTCACTTTTCCGTTTCCTTCCTGCCACCGTATTGCCCTTCCGCCATGCGTTTATTCTCCCGAGTTTTCTCGGGTGTGCTCCTTTTATTACCTGCCGTTAGTGCTGTTTACAAAGATGAGGCTTACCACAACGACTGGCATTATGCGCTCATCGGAGCGTCAATTCCTTCTTCTACCTTCTTTCATAGGCCATCTTTGGACGCCAAAGCTTCCCTGATATACACACTCACCTCGAGATCCATTCTTGCGGCCATTAACCCGAGGGATGGATCGATTGTCTGGAGGCATCTGTTAGGGGATAGAGCCTCGTCCGGTGTTGCTAGAAAAGCTGAGGGAGTAGTGGTTGCTGCTGTTGATCGAGATGTCAAGGCGTTTGGTGCCGTAGATGGGAAACTTATTTGGGAGATGACGTTCGTGGAAAAGGTCAAGGATTTGCAGGTTATCGGTGGAGGTGTTGGGATTGTTCTGTTGGAGAATGGTAGTGTTGCAAAAGTTTCTGGAGGAAAGATTGTCTGGGAAAGTCCGGCGGCTGATGGGTATGCTCTCCTCTTGTGGATTGCCTGGCCGTTTTATAGTATGTTCCGCATATCAGACTGACGCAGCTCTGTTCGTTACAGCAAGGACATTCCACAATCCCTATCGGTTCAGGGGAATAACGTCTTCGCTTTGTATCAGCAACCCTCGAAAGGGCTTCGTATTGCAACAGTTCTTGCGGAAACCGGTAAACTCTCATCGTCCAGCATTTCGGCTTCTATACAACCTTTAGATAAGATTTATAGCTCGGCCTCAGTCGTGGTTTGGACAGAGAACTCTTTGGGTCAGGTCAAGTTTCTCGTTCTTGGTGCTAAATCCACCGCAATTTCCGTTGCTGCTCCTCAGGATGTCATGGACATCAAGTTTCTGGCTTCTGGCAAGACTATCCTCCTACATTATGAGACCAAGGACAAGTCATGGGCTGAGGTCTATGGTGTGGATCACGTGAAAGGCTCTGTCAATATCTTGTACTCGCTGGATGCGAATGCTGCTCGCAGTGCTTTCTCAGTCACTGAGTCTGGAGGCGAGACCTATATTACATGGACTTTGCCCAACGGAGAAAGCTTTCTTTATGGGAGCAAATCTGCTAATCTTCTGGATTCGTACACCTCCGACTCTCTGAACGGCGGAGAGATTTCTATCCTTAGTGCCATCTCGGAGATTATCCCCAAGGTGGACAAGAAGTACGCCGTTCGCACATTCATCGCCACGTCCTCACCTGGATTTCACGGCAATAGTTACCTCATCCGCAATGGCAAGACTGTATGGTCAAGGCCGGAATCTCTTGTTTCCGTTACTGCATCTACTTGGGTGGAACTTCTGGATCCCGCCGCTGAGGAGGTCGCAGAGGAACTTGATGTTGAGGGTCACAAGAGTGTTGTCGGGGCTTATGTTCATCGCCTTTGTAGACATGCTCATGAGCTTGTTGCTTATGGTCCTGATTGGTTTGCGAGCATTCCAGGACGAGTAATGGATGCCTTTTTGAGTAATGAAATTAGGGAGGAGAGGGATGGGAAATGGAGAGATTTCTTTGGATTCAGGAAGTATGCCGTCGTCGCTACAAAGGAGGGGGGCCTTGTTGCTCTGGACGTCGGAAGGAAAGGCGCTATCGTATGGGAACTATCACTCGTATCTAGCGACCTCAGAGGCCAATGGGAGGGTGTCCAGCAGATGTATGAAGTTGCCAAGGGGACTGTGGGAGTTGTCACATACGGAGGTGAATATTGGGAAGTTGACGCATTTGCAGGGAGGGTTTTGATCAGGGAAGCCGTCGGTGGCCGTGTCAAGAGCTCAACAGTCTTGGAGAGAGGAGGAAAGAGCAAGGTCGTGATGGTTGTGCTGGAAGGAGACAGGATCGCTCTTCTGCCACCTGGATCCGTTCTTGGAGAGCCTGCATATCTCGTTGTCCGGGGTGACACCGGAGCTCTCAATGGTCTTCGGGTAGACAATATCACCTTGGCCACTGTAAAAACATGGGACTTTGTTCCTCAACCTACTGAAAAGATACATTCCATTGTCAACCGCCCCCCCTACGACCCCATAGCCTCCATCGGAAAAGTTCTCGGGGACCGCTCAGTCATGTATAAGTACATTAACAAAAATCTCATCGCAATTATCACCACTGACCCCTCGCACTCTTCCGCCACAATCTATATCCTCGAATCTGTCTCCGGCATAATATTATACTCAGCAATCCACACTGGGGCTGACACCACCAAACCCATCACCGCGACAATGTCCGAAAATTGGCTAGTATATGGTTACTTTGGAATGGAGGAAGTCGACGGCGAACCCGCGGCAAAGGGGTATCATCTAGTTGTCAGCGAGCTCTTCGAGTCCCAGTGGCCAAATTCCCGCGGCCCTCTAAGTACTGCGCAGACGTACTCTGCCCTCGCTGGGGAGATCGGTAGACCGTATGTCCTTAGCCACTCTTACATCTTCCCGGCAGAGATTTCCTCCCTGGGTGTGACGACGACGAAGCAGGGTATCACCACCCGGGAAGTGTTGGCTATGATGCCATGGTCTTCCTCAATCATTGCCCTGCCAAAGCGCCTGCTCGACCCCCGCCGCCCCGTCGACCGCGATCCCAACGAGGCAGAGAGAGAGGAGGGCTTGATCAAGTACGCCCCCGTATTGGAAATCGACCCCAGATCCGTAATAAGCCACAAACGCGAACTCCTCGGCATCACAGGCATCGTCACAACCCCCGCACAGCTAGAAAGCACCAGCATAATCTTTGCTTACGGCGGGGACTTGTTCGGCACTAGGGTAACGCCGAGTATGCCGTTTGATGTGCTGGGCAAAGAGTTCAGCAAGGTTCAACTAGTTGGGACGATTTTGGCTTTGGGGGTTGCTGTTGGATTTGTTGCTCCAATGGTATGTTTTTCTCCATTTCCTTGTACCTCTTGTCCTGGTTGAGTGATGCGAGTAAGGTGCTGATGGTCAGTTTTCCAGGTAAGGAGGAAACAGATTAATCAGAGATGGCTGGGCGCAAGTTGAGGGTAATGTGTTTATGTTTTTTTTTTGTAGAATTAATTGGTTAGAAATGTTTTTACAGTTTATCGCTTTCTTTTTCCTCCTCTCAGGAATATTTTGCGGGGTTATATTAAAATAGGGGTGGGGTGGTTGGTTGGCGGGCGGGCGGGAGCATGGGACCAGCGGTTACTTGCCCAGGCCAAAGTATCCGAAAATGGAGGGGGATCATTTGTATGGGGGCAGACACGCGCGGATGTTTTCCCTGTTTTCGGGTACTTATGGCCTAGGACAAGTACAGCACTAGGTTCCTCAGCGATGAAAATAGTAATGTTTATGGGAAATGTTCAGGTATTTTCCTTGAGTGTTGAAATATGCTTCTGGCACTATGCTTCTGGCACTACCGTAGTATCACTCGCACTATTGATTTTCTCCTTGCATTAGTCTTGATCGCCATCTCAAAACCCCCTTACAATATTCGTACTATTGAACATACCTCCTTGCCTTTCTTTTCTTCTCTCTGTTTCTGTTTACTTCCTACTGTTGATTTACTCGCAATTTGTGTCTCGCTCTCAACAGTAGATAGTCTGGGTAGTTCGCTCTCTACTGAGAAGTTAATTAAGCAATTCATCATTCTTCTCGTCACTCAATCAGTTCCAAAAACCATCGTTCCGTTCTCACTGTTTCAACATTGAGCTAGGATGTCATGTCGAGTGATATTTAGTGAGTATTAGTACCGGTTACAGTACTTGTACTCAAGCTTGATGGCCTAATAATGAATGATAGATAGTCTCTGATAGTGTCATACTCGTACAAGCAATCGCATTGTGGGTTTTGTGAATGGATAATTGGCACAAGCGACTTGCCGATCCCGTAGATTTAATGGACGGATGTAGAACGAGTAGGATGTGGCGCAGTCAGAGCCCGACGCCTACCGGTACTAAAAAAAGAGAAAGAAGACATCGGGTCCAAGGATCTCCAAACCCCTCCTTCCTCCTTAAATCACCGTATCCCACAAGCTCCCTGCTCTACCCGCTTCTGCAAATGTCTAGTCCCTGCTACTCCCGTTTCCCCTCCATTTCCCCTCCTATTTTCTCCCTCCTAAACGCCTCCAACCGCTTGAGAACCCCCTCCTCAACTCTAGCTTTCAACTCTGGCCTATACCCACACCAAAACAGCACCTCAAACCAGACAAAAAATGGCGCTAGGAAGACCGCCTGGACGAGATTATCGAAGAGCGCGGGTGCGCGCTTCTCGTATACGCCATGTCCCACAAACTGTGCTATCCAAGCAAGCCCAAAGACGTATCCGGCCACCGCGTTGGCGGCCGCGCTGGTAGTGGAGGAGGAGGTTAGGTGCGTGACGAATGCTGTCATGAGTAGGATGAGGGGTGTTATGAGGAGCCCGGCAAGAGGTTCCATTAGAATGTAGAGGATTGAGTAGAGGAGTGCAGAGAGGGTAGCGAGGGTTGGGGGGAAGTATGGAATTGAGAAGGGGGGAAGGAAGAGGGGGGGCGTGTTGCTTGCCTAGGGGTGACTGTCAGTGGCGATGGGGAGAGAAGGGGGAGAGGGGGTTGAGGTACGAAGAGGAATGTGGTTGCCATTATTGCGGGAACGCCGATGAGGTGGATGAGGATGTTGCCTTTTGTATGGTGGTAGGAGCCATACTGTTCACGGTGCTTGGTTAGCTAATGTATCCGGAGGAACATGAGGGCAAGAGGAGGGGGCGCACGAAAACGAGCTGCTGTTCGAGGTCTAGGATACCCATCTTGGGATGTTTGGCCTTGCGGGCACGGGTGTGGATGTGTGTGAAGAGTCGGGGAAGCAGAGGTGGCGGGTGGCGAATGTGGGATGGAAAGAGCAATGATGGGAGAAGGACGAGATGAGAGGGAGAGTCTACAAGAACATGTGCTGTACTAGTATACGAGATACTATCCGGGCCGAGGTTCTAGCTACATCCTAAGGAGATTGAAAAAAAAGAAAGAGTGGAACTCTAGGGGAGAGCCGGAGAGCTAGATGAGGCCTTTATTATACCGTAACCACTGTCGTACTCGAGTATCCCTTAAGCTGTTGAGACATTCAGTCCGGATTGAAATGTGTAGCACTAACCCATTTAAGCCATCGTGATAGAAAAAGCCCTGACGATCTGAAAGTGGTGTAGTGCTCAG
>Ga0307513_10001308_pt1 | contig 35995 bp, 22 predicted proteins | sample 15_EM_MG_FD_202174 | JGI IMG/M metagenome (GOLD analysis project Ga0307513, IMG submission 202174) | Populus trichocarpa ectomycorrhiza microbial communities from riparian zone in the Pacific Northwest, United States - 15_EM | ecosystem: Host-associated > Plants > Roots > Unclassified | place... | reverse complement strand
ATTTTCAAGATTGATTTCCATAAAGCCTTCAACTCGGTCTCTTGGGATTACCTAGATGACATCATGGGTTATATGAGGTTTGGCAGAAAATGGAGAAGCATGATTTATGAATGTCTTTCTTCATCAAAACTCTTGGTCCTCATCAATGGATCCCCTTCAAAATAATTCTCTGTTCAACGAGGATTGCGTCAAGGAGACCCGATTACCCCTTTTCTGTTTGACATAGCTGCTGAGGGCCTCTCGATCCTCTTTCAAAGGGCATCTAGTGGGAACATTCTCAAAGGGCTGCAATTCGCATCAGGAATTTGCTTCAGCCATCTATAATATGCAGATGACATGCTAATATTCATCCCAACAGATATTGATCAGTTAGTTCAAGTCAAAAGAATTTTGAGATGGTTTGCTCTGATTTTAGGCCTTCACATAAACTTCCATAAAAGCTCCATTATTGGTATCAATGTCGACGATCACTTGTGCTTGCGCTTGGCTACATCTATTTTTTGCAGATCAGACTCCCTCCCAAGAAAATATCTCGGCATGCCACTGGGAGCCAATCCATCTCGTATCTCCACATGGAAGCCAGTGATAGAGAAGTTTCGTAAAAGGCTTCATATGTTAAAAGAGAGATTATTAAGCATGGCTGGTCGTCTTTGTCTCATTAAAAGTGTTGTTAATTCCTTGCCTATATATTTTATGTCCGTATTCAAGATGCCGAAAGGGGTAGGCAAGCTTCTTTCATTCATCCAAATATGTTTCTTGTGGTGTGGATGTACCAAGCGGAGATCTTTCTGCAAGATCCAATGGAGACTAGTGATGTAGCTTTGAACAAGATCTTTGGCTGTCGAAACGGCTGCATCACTTGAAAATGCTTGGTCAGAAGTGACAAGCCCTTATTGCTTACCAAGTTCTGGAAATAGTGGTTGTCAAATAGATCAGTTGGGTTCCGATCAAGAGCTGTAGACTTGTTCCCATCATCGGTTAGTGGACATGGATTCTGTAGACAGATACCTTACTTGATTCCATTGTAACTTCCGGAGAACCAGATCCCGAGAAGTTGAACAATCTGTAGTTGAAGGTAGCCCCTTTTGCTAGTCCAATTGTGTGATCGAGCACCTTAATGAAATTACATAATATCCGATTTTCAGACTAATGAAATTATGCATGTAATTTACAGTTGAAGAACAAGTCCTTGTAGCACACAGCGTGGATGCAGTTCTCGTTAAGCGGATACTATCTCTGATAAGGCCATATTAGGTGATCTTGTACCTATCTCCCTCTCAAAAGCTAACTTATGCTGTGAGGCTTTCCCTCCTACTATGAACTCTCTCCACCATCCCCTTCCACAACCGACATACATTGGTGACATTCAAACATACTCCAACAAACCTACGATTAGTGTCATCCACTCCTTCAAATTGGGGCAGGGAGTTGAAGATTTGCTCCAGTCTGGTTAGCCACTAGTCCATCTCTTCTTCCGAGCAGAACTTTCCATGATTTCCCCCCTCTCTGCCGACATATTGTAGCTCAAAATCATCTACAAATACTGCATATTTAACATGATAAACAGAGAATATTGGACTAACACCACTACATTGACTTTCCACATGACTTTTTATTGCATCAACAACTTCAAATCCCCTTGCTGAATTTAGGTTCGGCAGGGTAAACTTCTCATCATCATCTCCTCTCCATTGACAGGGAAAAAAATATTTTTGAAGTGTTGTTTAAGTTTATTGATCGACTTATAGTTTTTAGCCTCTTTTTATTTTGTTTATTCAGGTTCTGGCAGTCATAAGTTAACAGGGACTATGAATCATTACTCCTCAAAAACAAGCATGATCCTCTAAACAGTCGAGGGGTTCCCTTTTTTATGGCTCAAGCTACTGATTTTATTATTAGATCCCCTATATTTAATCAGTTCTTCAATTGGGTCCCTCGGTTAACTTCCATCGACCATAAGTGACTGTTATCTGATGTAATAATGGGCACCTAAACGACTGGCCCAATTTTGCACCCTTACATCAGAATATCAGAGGGATCTAATTGAGAAAACAATGAAATATGGAGGAACCAATTGAGAATATCGATGGTTTGGAAACTACAACGAGAAACTTCTAATAGGGAGACTAATTTGAGATTCGCCAACAAGAAATTAAAATCAGGGCATGAGAAATTTGTGGAGCTTACAAAAATCAATTAACAAGCAAATTGATCATTTGTCATCCTTTTTCATTGGTGACGTGGATCAGTTCTCATCTTTTCCATCCTTCAAGTGACTAGAATTTACTTTGTACCATTGCTAGCTGCTTAACTAACTGCCAAACATAAGTTGACGCTAAGGATAACGGACACCACGTGTCAGACTGAGAACAGACCACGTGTCAAAATCCCATTAAGATATTTTTCTCATCTGGTTCCTTAAAGACCACTAACCAACTTAACTGAACAAACACTCAGTCTTACTAGATTCTTCGCTCCAACAAAATAAAAATGGCTCTAAAATTTCATGCTGCCATTCATTTAAGCTTGCAATTGAGCCCATCTCCTACATTATTTGCACCATCATTTTGTAAGCCTCAGAAACTCTTGAAATCATCAGTAAAAAAAACTCATGTTTGTCAATCCTCTCTTGTCGATGAACAACAGCAGCAAATTTCATTCAATGAGCAAGAAAATCAGCTGATAAATGCCCTTGTTGGCATCCAAGGCAGAGGAAAATCAGCATCCCCTCAGCAACTCAATGTACGTCTTCTTGTTTTCCCTCTATTTCTTGATGAGATGCTGTGGTTGTTTTAAATGTAATGGGACTTTTTGTCAGGAGGTGGGACATGCAGTTAAAGTTCTTGAAGGCTTAGAAGGAGTGTCTGAACCTGTAAGTGATAAGTTTTTGGAATCTTGATTAGTGGGATTTCTCTTGTTCTTCTTTTTTTTGTATATAATTCCAGATTTTGATTAAAATTGTTAAAGTTTGATAGGTTTCCTTTTGTTTTTGGGTTTTATGTCAATGTTTGTTTACTTCGGAAACTAGAGTAAATCAAATTAAAGGCAGTTTATGTTTGTTTGCAGCATGATTGATATCAAAAGATTAGTTGGAGTCATCTGTAATTAGCCTAAAAAATTGACAAGTAAATTTTTTTGGAAAAATGTGAGGGGCAGATGAAATTGTAATGATGTGTTGGATCTCGTGATTGTTATGAATTCTGATGATTCTGAGTACCACCCACAGACAGGCTCGAACTTGATCGAAGGTCGGTGGCAATTAATGTTTACTACTAGACCTGGGACAGCATCTCCAATTCAGGTTAGATTGCAATTTGTTGCCATACATTTTTGTTGTGCTTTTCATGTAACTTTATTCCTTAGTGTAAAATATTGGAATTTGTCCTAATTTTCTTGTGACAACATCGGGATTGGATATACTTTTCTGGTGCTTTTGTGTCACAATTTAGAAATCATTGGAGTAATATAAAATTATTTTTGATATATCAGTTTATAGTTTAAGTTTTTGGATTAAAAAGATTTTTTTGATATAATATCAAAATTTTAATAATTAAACAGTTATAAATTCTAATTTGTTTACTCTCACTCTATTTTTAGTATGGGTTTGTACAAGTTTCGAGCTCAATAAAATAAAATTTTATATTGAGAAAGTGTATTAAAAAATAATATAAAATCATTTTTATATTTCACCTAATAGTTTAAGTTTTCAATTTGAAATAGTTTTGTCAACAGAAACTTCAAAATCACAAAGTGGATTTGATGGGTTGATACCATTTTGAATAGCATAAATTTCTCTCAGTTGTTTTTCTTCTGCATTTTGTGCTCATTCTGGCCATGTGCTTTGCAATATGCTGCAGAGAACATTTGTTGGTGTTGACTTCTTCAGCGTATTTCAAGAGGTATACCTTCGGACAAATGATCCTCGTGTGTCCAACATTGTAAGATTCTCAAATGCTATAGGCGAGCTGAAAGTAGAGGTATGAATCCACTATCTTTTCTAGTAAGTTACAAGCTTTTCCACCAGAAAAAGTCTCATCAAACACCATTAGCCACCTCGATTAAGCGATGTGAGGGACGAGCCAGTCAGCCCGAGCCCATCAAGTGATTGCACTCGAGTCATCTTTTCATTTTTGAAAGCATGGCCTAAGAATAGAAGAAGGGACTAGGACAATCAGCATAGATGCAATGGTTTCTCCTTCAACCTTAAGAAGTATCTGACAAGCACATGCATCTTCAGAGCCATGCAAAAATGCTTTGACTAAGTATTTTTCTCTTTTAAATGATGCATATAGGGAACAATGTAGAGGTTATAGCCCCAACTTCCATGAATCTGAAGTTCATGTTTCAAGCTTTGTTATGAATGACCCACTCCTCTTTCTCTTACCCTATGCACATTTCATTTTTCTCTCAGGCAGCAGCAACAATTGAAAATGGAAAGAGGATCCTTTTCCAGTTTGACAGAGCAGCCTTTTCTTTCAATTTTTTACCATTTAAGGTTCCATATCCAGTGCCATTTAGGCTTCTTGGTGATGAAGCAAAGGGCTGGCTGGACACCACATACTTGTCTCCATCTGGAAACCTTCGCATCTCGAGAGGAAATAAGGTATATAAGAACTACATGATCTTGAGCATCCTAAATTCAGTGTATATGCTGTTACCTTCTCTATTGGTGGGTGGTAGGTACTAATGATATTGGTTCAGAAGTTTTCTTTTAGTTTCATTTGCTGAAGTCATCAAGCAATGTTTCTGTAGTGCAGGGCACCACCTTTGTGCTCCAGAAGAAAACTGAACCTAGACAAAGATTGCTGTCAGCAATTGGGACAGGAACCGGAGTTCTAGAGGTAAAATTACAATCGTCTTTCTAGACCGTCAGAGGACGTGCTTTGTTAGCTAATATAGCTCCACGTTGCTAATTACAGAGCTATAACCTTTGCAGGCAATCAATGAATTTATAAAGTTAAATCAGAATGTTGCTAAAGATGAAATGGAACTCATCGATGGAGAGTGGCAGATGATATGGAGTTCACAGGTGATTGTGTGATGATGTTTGCATAGATTTATTTATTTATTTATTTATTTATTTATTTATTTAATGAAAGAAACTTGAATTGCCTATAAAATTATTGTTAAAGCTTCATCTAATAGCTTTAGTTTTTAGATTGTAATAGTTTTTTGACATGATATCAAAGCTTAAATGATCAAAATCTCACCACCGCATTCTATTTAATTAAATTATAAAAATTAAGTACAAAGTAGCAGTGAGTCTATTTAAATTCTAAGTTCAAAAAATTTTACTTGTAAAAGTGTATCAAAGAATAATATAAAACTGTTTTTGAAACCTCAACTAATAACTTAAGTTTTTAAATTGAGATTGTTTTTTGATATAGACATCATCTCCATGAATAATGTTTCTAGAAGGTAGTAAAAGGATGTTGATAATTTATTGTTGAATCATTCAAATTCAAGCAACTTTCTTCTTATAACGCATTCAGATATTAAATTTAAATTTTTTACTTGTCACGGATTCTTAATTAGCTCTTAATATGATTTTTTTGTCAGTTCTACTTTACCTAGACCCAAATAGCAATTTTTATGATGCAGATGGAGACAGATAGTTGGATAGAGAATGCTGGCAGAGGTCTAATGGGAAAGCAGGTAAGCACAAAGGATGCCAATAATCTTCTTCATGTTAAATCTTTCTGCATACTCAAATCTTCTTTACAAATCACATCCTTACTCCCTCACCCTCTACTCCTGCCGTTTCAGATTGTCACAAAGAACGGACAGTTAAAGTTCGTCGTCGACATCTTGCTCGGTGTCAGGTTCTCCATGACAGGAACATTTGTGTAAGTCTCTCAGCACTTTGTGGGGATCTACAGAGAAGAAATGCAAGTAAAACTGATATGGCACAAACTATTGGCAGGAAATCAAGTCCCAATACATATGATGTTAAAATGGATGATGCAGCCATCATTGGTGGCATGTTTGGACTCCCTGTGGAGATGGAAACCAAGATTAACCTAGAGTTGCTGTAAGATTTCTGGTCTTAGATACTATCAAATTGCATGATCCCATGATGGTTTTCTCCGCTGACCATTAACAAGAGACGGTATACATGTTGTTGCAGATATAGTGATGATAAAATCAGAATCAGTCGAGGGTACAAAAACATTGTGTTTGTGCATGCACGAACAGATGGAACAAGGCAGAAATAAGCCAATTGGTGGATCAACCAAGGAGAATTTGCATCTTGTTTCTGTCAGTTTTCTTGATGCATCTTTGGCAGAATATTAGAAAGAGGAAATTGTGAGTGTTCTTATTCAATTTGTATTGCATATATATATATACCATACAGAACATTGGTTTTCCTTTTATTTTCCCTTCCCTCCTTTTTTCCTTGTGTAGAAAATTGAACTAATAATAGTATACCTGCTTGTCAGCTAAATGGAGATAAAATCTGATAGATTTTTATGAAATTCAGGAGTAAATATTAATACTTGATGAATCCGTTTTGAAGAGATAAACGGATATAAAAATTAAAAAAAAAAAACATAATGATAAGAATATTTTCACGTTGAACAAGTATTATTTTCAAGGAGTTGTTTGGTATTATTTTTATTTTTGGAAACAAAAACATAAAAATGGTTTGTTATTGTTTTTTTTTTAATGAAAAAAATAAAACCAACTATTATCAGAAGTTTTTGAAACACTTTATTTTTTGAGAATTTTTAAAAATAGTTGGTTTCTATATTTTTGAAAGAAAGAAAAACATATCTTTTATTTTAAGATTTTTGAGAACAAAAACGGAAAACATTAATAAAACCCACAGCCCCAAACAAAAACAAAACAATGATAATTTTGGGAGACAGTGACTCTACGTCGATGGTCCGCATCTGTGCGTTGAGGTAATAGCCCATGAAAGTTGGCCAATCAAACCCATATTTAAGCCTAGCCTTTTGGTTTGCTTTAAACCCATAGGCAATATTTGGGCCCTAAAACCTTCCATACGCAAGCTTCCATGTTAATTTTGTGATTGAATTAAAAAAAAAAAAAGATTTGAATATATAATTTAAAAACTATCTCAACCTGTTGAAAATTTAAACTAGTGAGGTGTCACTATATAATTTATATTATTAACTAATTTTAATTAAAAAATAAAATAAAAATTATAAAATTCGAATTTGTAATTGAATGATTATTAAAATTATGATATCATATATAAAAAATAATCTAAGAATTTAAATAGATAAATAAAGTGTTTTATTCTCTTATAAACCTTCATTTATAACAAAAAGAAAATCTACCTTCCTACATAGAATCCCACTATCAACAATAATTAGCCATGCTAATATATATATATATATATATATATATATAAAGAAAGGCCACCAACTAACAAACTAAGTAATTGCAGCATGCAGCAGCCGCTATGATGTCAGGTCTCCGAGGGAAGGAATAAATCGCAGGCATGTGAAAGGGTCTTTTTATCAATACATAATCAAATCCATCCAAATCAATTATTTTTATAATAATAATAATAATAATTTATTTTTAAATATTAACACAATTATATTTAATCAAGTCAATTAAAAGTTTTATCAAAGTTAATATCTTATTCAATTTAAGTAAGAGTTTAAATCAACCAAAATTTAAATCCTGAATCAGTGGAGTCAACCTAACGTAAGTTAGGAAAAAACAAATAGAAAAAGAGGGCAAAGACGCTCCGTGAGAGCTAATGGCAGAAATTGAAAGCGTTAAAAGAATTGCATGCGTGACACATTGCCTTTACCCCTTTGAGCTTTAGAACCTGTTTGGCAACACGGCTAGCTGCCCATTTGTTATTAAAAAACAACAATGCATAACCAACATCAATACAATTCTTCCTTGTAAAATCAGCCTCCTGGCTGAAAACCTTAACCGGTATAGGTTCAAAATAATATCCTTTAATTTTTATTTTTTTTTAAGAGAACAACTTGGATTAAACCCTCCTGATCCATTACATAAAAGAATTGCATGCGTGACACGTTACCTTATCCTTTGTATGTTTCACAAGCGTGGAGGGCACGGTCACCATCACCAGCATCACTCCGAGTAAAAAACATAGAGATTGAGATAAGATTTAGTGAGAGCATTTAGCGGGGAAACATGATCTATAATAATTACTTACCACACCATGCTCTTCGAAGGTAATTTAATGCAAGTTAAATTCATATCGATTTAAATGATATAGAATTTAGTATGATATTTTAGTCGAAGATTTTCCTTGATCAATTCAACCAGGATTATTAAATCCAGTACCCGTAACTTAGACACAGTTTTTTTTTTTAATCAAAAATCAAATTAAATTTTGATAGAATCACAATTCACAAGTCAATTTTAGATCAACTTTTTTAAAAACCTAACCCGGGCCCAACTAAAAAAGAGTATAACTAGTAACCCAACAAGGTATCCTGGGGGCAAAAAAATATAAAGTGTATTTAGCATCCTTTCTTCTCGTGAGCTTTTTCTTTGTCAAGTAATATCAAGCAACCAACCTAGTCTTTTTTACATTATTTCAGGCCCAAAGATCATGACTTTGTTTGCCAACCAAACTAAGGTAACGCGGTCTACACAGAAAGGATATAGCCATCAATTGAAGTAAAGCCACCTCTGTAACCACACGAAGAGTGCATTTGCTCTTTAGACCAAATTTAAAGGAAAAATCTTAGTCTTCTCATGCAGCTGTGATGTTTGAAATATTCTTATGGAAATAATTAAAAGTGTACTCTACTATAGGACCCCTTGTATCCAAAGGAAAAAAAACAAATCATGAAAGGTTGCTTCGTGGATTAGCCACGCATCTTGGAAGCTGGGTTTTCAAGGTTCAAGCACACAGGAAACAAGGATTTGGCCTTTCCTTGATTTCAAAGATTAAGCAAGAAACCTACGGCTCTACACCATGAATGATGCCCCCACAAAAACTGTAAATGTCAATTACCTATCACTCGATCCATGACTAGATTATAGACACATAAGCTAGCATAGCATGAGCATGAGCATGAGCATGAATTCTGTCAAGATTCGACAAATAACATTGTATTAACAATGAACCTGATACAGCAGACAAACAGTTGCTGCCATCTTCATGTCGGGTAAAGGAATGCAGGAACACAGCTTAAGGCAGACGGTGAGAGACCAAAAGTGTCGAGCTCTTTATAAACCTGGCATAAAAGGGATCCTCAGTACCTGACACAGAAGGAAAGATTTTAAAATCAAGTGATGGAACAAAAACCAATTGAATGCCACAACGATTATAAGAACTAATATTGCTAGTCAAGACCTATTGCAGGCTCATTAGTGTAGCAGACTCATCATCAAGTCTCCAAATTTCTGCATCATCCACCAGGACAGTCACTCGTGTGGAAGCAACATAGCCTGCTGCTTAAAACACACCCCTATAATAGGCAACAACAAAAAAAATCTTAAAGCTACGTCTCTGGGAAACATAAGCATCACATTTGCCGGGTAACATGTGAATCTCAGGAGCTACAATTGCTCAAACATTGGACACCGATTTTTATGATCAATTGAACTATCAAAAGTATGCGAGTTCTCAAAAAGAATTTTAAGTCACTATCTGTCTGCAATTACAAGTCAAGCTGCATTAACCTCATATGAGGAGACACTAAATGTTTTCATGCAAGATATTGCACTTTAGCTCTCTCTGAACAATCCAGTAACGGATATACCAAGGGACAGGGAAATTGTTGAGGCCATTTATTTTCCAATTTTAGCCACTGAATGTAACTCCACCCTCTTTGACTACAAACAACAATAAGCAATAACAGTTATTGGCATCAAAGTACAAGTTTAGCACTAATAAGCAAAGTTCGAAGAGCAACACCCAACCAAATCTCCCAGCATTCTCAAATTGGAAACTGTAATCAGAGTCTCAGATGGGAAAGTTTTATTAGAATCTCCAACAGCTGGTTTTCTACTTCTAATCATATCTGGAATCAGAAAGTAATAAACCTACCATCCACTATCACTCAATCATGTGTAACTTTTTATGGCTACATGTCATAACAACCTGGGATTTCAGAGGGAGAAGTTCTTCAGGCTCAAAAGTTTCAGATCTCCTGAGAAAACCAAAGAACCAATAAAAAAAAAAAGGCCATTTAGTAATTAAGTACAGAAACATGAACAAAATGGTAACAATTATAAAGGTACATGTGCACAGATCAGAACAGCAGGCCTCCCTTCCCTGCAATCAAGAATTGAAATAATACTAGAAAAGTAATCACAAATATAGTAAGGATAATTTGGATAAAACATTCAGAAAGGCATTCCATGGAAAGGGAAAAAAAAAAAAGCAAACGCGGTAGAAATGTTTATGGAATTAGACAAATGAAAAGCCAGTACATCATGGTTAGAGATTTACGCCACATGTTCCAGGTTACATCCAGCTCAAAAGCCATAAAATGCAACATACAGATTTATGCTTTTAACAGAACTAACATTCACACTAGCCCCCCATTACCTGAACCCTTCCACCCAAATTCCACCCGCGGTAGCCTAAAAAGGATAACAAGATACAACCTACTTCCTAGGTTTTGTAATCTGAACAAGGGAAAATTGGGGAATCAAAACAAATCCTCCCTTATTTCCTCCTTTCAGACCAACAAAACATAAAAGAGAAAAAAAAAATTAAACTAAATCTACAAAGATCACATTTATCCTTTGTGCAAAGACATGAACATGATATTCCATCTATTCAGAGAAGAGACTCACATTAACGCGGGACAAAAGATTAGTCACCACCGCCAATGCTCATCTCTAAGGACACTTGATTATCATTAGAAGTGTCCTCCTTTGAAACCATTTTGTCTTGCACAACCCTGTTGTCAGCAGTATCACCTTTAGACAGGCTCCTCCACCTTTGAAACCAGACGGTCTGGTAAAAGTTAGCTTCCCCTCTTCATCATTTGCTTCATCATTTGCTTCATCAACCTTCACTGTTTCTGCATCAGTAGCTACAAAATCGTCTCCTTTTTCTACATCATTAACAAATCCACTACCTGCCTTCTCATCCTTAACCTCATGCTTCATGATAACTTGATCATCAGTGCATTTTCTTCCATACAAACATCATCACTCCCCTTCCTCCTTATCAACATTACTAACATTCCTCCCTACTCTCTCCATTTCCACCCACTCCATCACGTCCTCGTTACCGTCGTTAGCTACAGTATTCACACCAATATCAGATCCTCCATCACTCTCATTCTCAGAAACATTCTCCACAACCTCCTCATTAACATCTTCCAAAACCATAGCACTACTGCTACTCTGACCATGCTGCTGATGCCTCTCCAAAAACTGCAACCTCATCCTCAAATCCCCTAACTCACTCTCCATCAAAAACAACCTCTCTTTCAAAGTCAAATTCTCCTCTTCCAATTGCGCTATATGCGTGTCCTGATCATCAACCCTATTCTCCAAAACATTATTATTATTATTATTATTATAACTATACTCCCCTCCAACACCACCACCACTCGGATAAATCATCTCAAACCTACTCAAATCATGATCCAATCTCCTTTCCACTTCCACGTGCTCTTCCACATCACTCTCCTCATCATCCTCATCATCCTCACTCGCTTCATTTCCAGGGGATCTCAACCTAATCAACCCCTTCATCGATCCATACCCATCAACACCCCACTCCTCTTTCGCCATATCACCTAACACCTCCCTCGAAGGCGAAAACATCGGAGTTGGCAACATTGCCGGAGTCACCGGACACGGAGAAACCAACGAAGCAATCCCACCAGATTTTTTCGCCCGGATAATAAACGACGTCGTATTCCTCGGCGCATAAGGCGCGAACCGATTACTAAATTTCTTCTTTGGATGATAATATTTCCGCGCTTTCATTCTGTTTTGTGTTTGCAATTCATTCAAACTCGGTGGCTTATACCCTCCGCCACCGCCGCCACTAACACCACAAGATAAACCAGGGTTATTATTGGAATTTTCCATTCTTTTGTTGTTGTTGGCATTTTTACCCTTCCAGTTGCTGCTGCTGTTGCTGCTGCTTCTAGGCTTTGAAGGAACAAAATTATTATTAAACTTCGACGGATTTTGAAACTTCTTGAAAGGTCTCTGGTTCATCATCATCATCATCAACGGCTGTGGTTGATTCATGGCTTGACTGTGACTCAACATCTGTAATTGAAGATGAATCGGCGGTGGCTGACCCATCAATTGCGGTGGCTGCTGATTCATGATTGACGGTGATGGCTGATCGTTCATTATTCAAACCCTAAGACAAAAAAAAAAAAAAGAGGCTCGGTTTTGACGTACAAAAATCTAAATTAGCAAATTAGATTTGCAAGTAAGATCAATTCCCGTCTACTAAGAAGAAGAGGATGAGAAATTAAAGATCAGATCGAAAAACCCTAAAAAGAACGGATATTTTTCGACTTTTTAAAACTTCTTTAATTTGTTCTGAATTTTAGAGATCTAGAGAATTCCTGGTTAATTTTTTTTTAGGGCTGTGTTATTGTGTTAGCGGTGGGGTATAAAGGGGCTGTTTATATAAGGGATAAAGGAGATTTATGGCGGTTGGATTTGGGGGTTTTTTAATGGACGGTGGAGATGAAAGGACGTGTCGGTTTGAAAGGGTTATGATTTGACTGCTTGAAGGCGATAAGTAGGGAAATGGCAAACTAGTCTTTATTTTCTATGGGCTTAGGGTTTGGTTCATGAGATATTGATTATTTTAGGTTGGAGAATGAAGGGACTTTGCAACTTGGTCCTTTAGAGTTTTTGTATTTAATAATAATTGTAGAAGTACTTCTATGTTCTTTTTGAAAGAATTTTGGGTTTTGGATAATCATCTAAAACAATCCCTTTCAAATTAGTATTTTCAATAATATTAATTTGAATAAATAGCATTACTCGAACATTTTGAGCTACTCACTGGTACAGTTTTTTTTTTTATTTAATAGCAAATTGTATTCTTGATTTAGTTTTTATTCGATAATTATTTACATTACGATGTTTCCGAGTGAAATGAAAAAATTTCAATGTAAATATAATATCTAGAATGAAATCTATTTTAAAATATTAAAATGAAAATATATTATATCAACTTAGATCAACTTAGATTAACATGTCAAATTTGTTATCCAAATCATGAGACTATGATAATTTTATTGAAAGCAAATTAAAAAAATATTAAACTCAATTCTCAATCAATCCAATGTAATATTGAAGGATGAAATTTAAAATAAAATTCAACTAAAAAAATGAGGCAAATCAACTCGGTTAATCTATGAAACATGGATCATAAAACTGGAATAACCTTATAGAAATAAATCAAAATAAATTATAAAACTCAATTTCTAATCAACTCAATATTGAATGGTGAAATTAAAAAAAACAAAAAAAAAAACCACCTGAATCAATCAACCAAACTTGTGACTCGGGTTATGAGACTATATCGATTGCAAACCAAAAACAAATTATGAAGTTTAATTCTCAATCAACCCAATATTGAATAATGAACTTCAATAAAATTCAACTAAAAAAATAATAAAAATCCAAGTCAATTGGCCTAACCTATGACTTGGGCCATAAAACCGTGATAACCACTTAGAAAGCAAATAAAAAAATTTATAAACTTCAATTCTCATTCAACTTTAATTTTCAAGGATTACATTGAAAAAAAATAAAAAATATTTGGCGTAAACTTGAGTTAATTTACCAAACTCATGACAGAAGACTGTGATAACTACATAGAAAGCAATTCGAAAAAAATTATAAAGTCTGATTCTCAATCAATCCAATATTAAAGGATAAAATTAAAAAAAAAATTGACAAAGAAAACGACCCGAGTCAACACGACTATAACCTGCAAAATTCACAACCCGAGTTATGAGACTGTAATAACTTAATAAAAATAAAATCAAAATAAATTATGAAGCTCTATACCCTATAAATCCACTATTGAAAGATAAAATTAAACAAAAAAAAAACTTAAAAAAATTAAGAACTAAAGTGAAAAAGAACTTGGCTTTTCATTGTTTATTGCTATGTTGATATGGTGAAAAGCTAAGCACTTTTAATATATGTTAATATATTAAAATTAATTCCGTCTTATTGTGTTTAAATAAATTGTTTATGTATTAATTTAAGGAATAATTATGTGTGAAGTATAGAAGAGTGTATCTTATTAAGCAAGTTAACCCTTTTGAATATTAGATTTAAAGTTAGTTCATAGATACCAATTATTTAAACTTATCATGTAAAATTCTTGGAAGAAGGGAATACAAAGAGGGAAAGAATGGAATGAGTGAAAATTAAGAGAGAAAAAAGTAACATACTTTGATGATGGTGATACTTAGAGGTGGCTTGGGTGGTAAGCAAGGAGGAAAATGACATGCATGGGACATATATTTAGTTAATGTTTTAGAATAAAGATAATATTATAAATACGGTGAAGATATAAAAATAAATATTTATAAGATAATTTGATTTAATTTTTTATGTTTTCAGAATAAAAACATATAAATATATATATTTTTTATTGTAAAACAGTAATCAAATGTTAACGAAGAATATCATGCGCTAATTAAAGGGAATAAGTATTTCTCACTTCTATTCTTGTTCCCAGCTTACAATGAGGAAGATCGTGTGATGATTTTTTTAGGCTTTTCAATAAACCTTATGATATACCTGTCGGTCTAAAGATTAAACCCCAGATTTTCTTTTTTTCTTTTTTTGCTAAATATTCCCCGTATATATTCTAGCCAAAGATAATCACCCAACCTTAAACGGCATCTAACCTAATCTCTGCAACAAGCAACGATATTTTATGATAAACACCTCACCTTCATTCCAGTTTGTTATAGATAGGGATGAGCAAAAAAATCAAAAAATTCATTAAACCGAGAAAATCAGAAAAAAAATAACTAAAAAAACCGAATAGTGAAAAAAACCGATTAAAATTTTAAAAAAACCAACTGATTCGGTTCAGTTTCAGTGTTATAAGCCTAAAACCGAAAAAACCGAACCGAATCGAACTCAAACCGAAAAAAACAGAGCCAAACCGAAAAAAAACAGAGCCAAACCAAAAAAACCCAGCCAAACCGATTTGAACCGGTTTTTTTTTTAAAAAAATTCAATTTGGTTACTTTTTTTTTTAATAAAAACCGAACCGAACCGAAATGATCAACCCTTAGTTATAGCACTCAAAAGATTTTTATTCTTTTTTGGTAAAATTAACAAAATGAAAAGGATTTTTATATACATAATTAATTTTATAAAAGATTGTAATTTTCATTGTTGATACACAACAGCATCATACACACATAAGCTTAGCGCCATCATAAATCAATTTTTTTTAATTTTTAATTTTTTTTATCAAAGATCGTCTTTCAATAAATACATGCCACGACCCTGGTAAAGAAACATCAGAACCTTGCTACACTGACAAAATATTCTAATAAAGTAGGAGTTTAATGTACAGATCAAATCTAGATATGAATTGCTAACATTCTAAGAAACAAAGGAAGGAAATAAAATGGAGAACCAGGGAGATGATGGGCTGCCATTGGTGATTTTTTTTAAGAGAACTAAGAGGGAGGAAAGAGAGAAAACTTGACTACGGCATATATACGAGTATACCATACGGAATAAATACTACGAGACTGGGTAACATATAAAATGCTCTTGCTAGTTGAAAACGATGCTTTAGATCCGTGTGATAAAGTGTCCATTTAACGAACTCTTGGGCACAAAAGATTCAAGTGTGAAGTGAACTCATCAATGAAAAGGGCTCTTTGTGCTTCAGTAGGTAGAGAGATGTGGTGGAATCCATTGCACTGCATGCGTTTGTGGTTGCTGATGAGCGAGCTTCTAAGAAACCACAGAAGGGAGGAAACAAGAACACCAGCATCTCGTAAAGGGAGGAGCCATTGATTCTATTCTCTTCTTTTTCTCGCTTATTTTCTGTTTTGACCCTTTCTATCGTAGTTGTTAAAATTGATTAATTCTCGGGAGTTTGGTCTAAGAGATTTATGACCTTCAAACTTAATTTGGAATGAGTTTTGAATTGAATTGAAAAGTAAGAAATTGACCTGACCATCTTGCTCTATTCCTAGCCAAGAAAATTCCAAGAATTTCTCAAGGAAAAGCAGGTGGCGCATGAAAAATCTTATTGAAGAATCTCAATCAATTCTCACACAATTTACCACATAGAATTACAATTGTTCAACCTATGAGTGAAAGCGAAATTCTAGAAAAAAGAAAATGGGCTAGATTTTACAAAAAAGCAGGCGGTGCATATAGTGGCCATCAATCCAATCCCATCTGGTGGAGTGAGAATCACAGAAATGGGATAGTATTTAGTATCTAATCAACCCTCAAACCTTAATATTCTTTTTCTGTCAATGTCACTCACGTGAACATCTTCAGGTCACACCACGAGACTATGCATGATAAGATAGAAGAACAACGGTTTATAAAAGAATGGGAATCTCCAACCAGTTCTTCAAAATGGCCATGCATCATCCTAAGAGATGGGTGCCTATGGCTGTCTTTATCACATGGCGGTCCAACATCAGTTGCCACTCGGCCCTAGAAACGAGCCTCTTCCAAGCTCTCTATGGTCATGCCCCTCCCTAAAGAGAAATGGTTCATCCAGAGTCAATATTAGTAGCTGATGTGGAAGAGCTGGTGCGAAGGAGAGTCAATATGAATGAAGCAACTGGCTAGCAAGAACAGGACAAAAAGAGAGAGAGAGTTCTCATACAGTGATCAGGTATTCTTGAAGCTAAAGCCATACAAGAAAGGTCGTGTGGCCTTGAGGAAGAATTTTAAACTCAATCCTGGGTATTATATAGACCATATCAAATTAGCAGGAAGAAGATTGGGGCAGTAGCTAATCTACTGAAATTGCCTGAGAGAAGCTGTGGTGTCCTCTAGATTACCGGTAATAAATGGAGGAAGGATGGAAGTTCTTCCTGTCACAGTGCTGGATAGGAAACTGATGAAGAAAAGGAACAGAGTAGCAACAGCTGGCTTGATTCAGTGGGGTCCAACTTAGAGCATTCTTGTCATTCAAGAGGGGAGCACTGTTACAACCTTCAGGGGAAGAACAAAAGCTAAGCTGGAAATACACATAACACATTAATAGTGGGATGGTTAATTGACAGTTAGAGGCTGTTAATGACAGTAACTGTCAGTACATGAATAAGTGAGGGAGAGTTAGTTAAATGAAGGTCTGGTGATGTATATAAGCCCATATAGAGATTACGTGAGATACAAGAAATAACAGGGAAATTCTTTTTCTATCTTCTCTTCCTTTTCCTTTCTTCTTCTATTTCCTGAATCTTGTTAAGGTTAGGCTTAACATTCACCAAGCGACCCACAAGTTAACACAAACCCTTATTTAGATGCATCCCGAAATCAAACCATGCTCCAATATTGTGCTATTTGATAAAAACAAAAATGCAAAGACAAAAACAAAGTGAACTACTTGCTTGTGTACTTACTAAGTAGAAGAATGTGCCAATTTGAACTTAAATGTAAACATATAATAATAATAATAAAGGGTAATCAGCAGCAATTTACCACTGCTAAGATGGAATTAACAATCAATAGGGTTTTTCAGATTAGCCACTAAAGCACAAAATTTACGTGTTAAATCGGTTGAAAATTTTAGCTGAATATGTATACACATAACTAACCACAAACTGCGCAATGTTTGTAACCACAGAATCTAATATACAATATAACAACAAATGCTACATTGCTATTCACGTAGCTAAAATGTAACCTAACTGGTTTGCTGCTATCACAGAGATATAATAAGATCAAACCGATACAATTCGAAAAACAAAACTCTCCTTTAGGATCAAACCTGTTCATCATATCCCAATATTGGGGTTGTTACCAGCAAGAATGAGAGAAATTTCCAGTCCTCGGCTGAAGGCTTGGTTGAACATGAGCCGGGTTTGGAAGGTTGAAACGAATGGAAACCAAGACAAGAATGCTATTGGGATGAAGATCAGCATCCCCATCCCAGCATCGTATAGGCGGGCAATTGAACGGATGGATTTCCATAATCCCATCCGTTTCACTACAGGTTTCCAAGCAGATGCAATCTGAAAAAAAGAGAATGAAATTATAATCTTAAACCATGAGAGAAACGGGGAAGAATTGTGTAAAAGATATATATAATAAACATTGTTCACAAACAATCAGGTTAAAGACAAACTACTTGTCCATGTTCTCCGCTCCCTCTTCCTTCTCTCCCCTCTTCCTTCTCTCTCAAGTTCGTACCGTATTGAATTAATTCAGGATGTCTATTACGATGTTTGATGCGGCACTCAAAAGCCCTTACATTCTTTTGTGTTTGATAGCATGGAATTGTTTTTCTAGATATGAACAACATGCGTAACTCATCTTACTGCAAGCAGTTTCATTGTTCTAGCATGACCGCTCGGTGCTTATTCACTCTCACTTTTGTGCAATGGCTTCTTGAGGACATTGTTTTTTTCATTTTGTGCCCCACCCGCCTGATAATTCTTACCATGACAATTCATGAGGAAATAAAAGTTGACTAAATAGCCTACATGTATCTGATAAGATGTTTTTCCTTCCAAAGTTTTCGATTTTCACAGATTTACACAAGAAATAACCTGTCCTTGATGTTAAACTCGCATATATCAAGATTACAGCACAGCAACAGCAACAACAAAAGAGTAGTTCAGAATTTCATCACTGAAGAACATATGGAAATTTTTCTACTTGTGCTTTAAGGAAAGAAGATGAGTAAAGATAAAGAATTAAAAGAAGAATGAAAAAGGTGATTCAGAAAACTCACAGATAAAATTCCCCATATAGTGGGAATAAATGCTAAGATGCTCGCAAATATGTCACTCACTGACAATTCTGTAAGCGCAACTGCAATAACTATACCAGCCAAAGCTAACATGAAGGAGACACCTTGTACAAAGCGCAACAAAAGTTGGAAATTGACAGAGACCTTCTGACTGAAAGTGAACACCTGTAATCAAAAGGTAAAGATGAATTGAATTACAAACAACATGACAAGCAAGTCTCATAATTAAAAGTACATAATTTGTGGCTGTGCAGCAATACTGCTCACCTTGAAAAGAATTATAAGGACAGCTAGCACAATCCATGAGAAGCCATACACCTAAGATACATCAAAAAGTGATTTCCCAAGAATAAGCAATGCATGTTAGATCAATGAATCTTATTTCATTTGGAGGACGAAACATAGGAGGGGTAAAACTGCATTAAGAGGCAAAATAGCCATTTCAGAAGCCAAAGCACGTCCTGCATAAAGAGACATTTTAAGAGATGTATTACCGATAATGATGTATCACTTCCTTGTATATGAAGCTTGTATACAACACCATACTGGAAGATAAAGAATCTTAGACTCAAAAGAGTCTCCATTATCCTCCCACTCAAAGTCCGAATATGTGCCTGTAAGATATTTTGAGGTCATTAACGTGAAACAAGGTGAAATGCAAAAAAATAGATAAAAAGTGAAACATACAAGACTTGCATGGTTAAAGAAGATTTAAGTCACTTCAAGTAGTTCGGTAAAAGCTTGCTAAGTTGACCAAATTGCCCAACATCAAATGGACCATGTGTTCTGTACAATTGCTTTACTATTTTGACAAAAAAATATATGGAATTAATTCTGGAATCTGGATTAACATGAAACAGCATTAAGAGCATTTTCACGATACTTTGATTAGAGCATAAAACAATACTGCTCAGTGTAGTCAAAGGCTAGACCCAGGTCTTAGATGAGAAGCTTTACCAGCGTGTTCCCAATCAATTACGAGAGTAGCTTTACCAATGTGTTTGCAATCTTAAAGAAAAGGAGCTTGTTTCTTTATTGCTCAGTTAGTTTTTGCTAAAAATATTCATTTAACGGATATCTGAACATTGCAATAGCAACCAAAAGTTACAATCAAGATTAGGCATTTTTGTTGCAGCTTTCCTTAGTTTTGCTAATTCTCCATATAGTATATATCCCAGTTTTCTCCTCTCAGAATCTTGTAGGGCTGAAGCTTCTCTTATCCCCCCTTCTCTCCCTACTATGCATCCCAGTATTCTATCTTTGCACAGCCTAACAAATAGACAATATTATAGAAACAATTATACATAGCTGGAATCAAATGGATACTTGATGCTGCCCCTTATTTTCATTTATAGGGTATGCCAATGAACATCTGATAATGGCCGATGGTACCACTGAACCAAGGAGAGTCACTGTTTGATGCATGCATAGTAGTGGAGATTCTTTAGGGGAATTGGAGTGGAATTTCCCCTATGCATTTATTGAAAACATGAAAAAGGGAAAAACAAAGACATGTACAAGAACAAAAGTAATACCAATTCTTCATCCCACCAAGCCTCCCAACTTTCTTGTCCCTTAACCCCAATTCCACCTCTGTAAAAAAGCCAATTTGTCCAATCACTGAAGTCCTCCACTGTCCTAAAAGTACAGCATTAAGGGTTACTCAACAAGGTGGCCAAAAAAAACCCATAAATAAACATAAGAAACAGTGCTTACTTTTGCCACTCAAATCCAGATGGATTGAACAAATAGGGAGCAAAAAGCCAAGATAGAGCCATAAACCAACTGCTGACTGTAAGAAGAATGTAAGATAATGCACCACCATCATTATACCCGTATGCAAGGTACACGACCAGCAAAAGCACAACTTCTAGTCTGAAGATAAGAGGACAATCAAACGATTATTGCAGCTCAAGCACACGCGCGCCCACAGAGAGAGAGAGAGAGAGAGAGATACCCTTTGACAAAATGGCTGCGGGAGTAAAGCCTGTAGTTTTCAGAAAATCTAATATGGCGGACCACAAATCCACGACCAGTGGCTTGATACTAGTAGGAAAAAGAATATTATTGTAACACATTCCACAGCACTAAAAACAAATAATAAATATTCAACAAAGAAAATGATTGAACATACCCTTGCACCGCCATGAAGAATGGTCCTACCAAAATAATGTGATTTTGTGCCTAATGAAAATGTGAAGAAGACAGAGCAGAGCTGAAGCTGCATTGTGATGAAATTGACAACAGCCTGCAACATTAATCAGAAGATTACCACCACAACAATTTTTCAGCTCAGCAACAAATTAAAGAACATGAAGCTAAGCAGAAGTTCATGTACTTAAAACTGTGAACCGTGAGCACATGAGTCAAGTAAGCTAAGCAATGAATTACAGTAGTCTCAGATGACAGGATAGCATAAGCAGAAGTTCAAATGTAAATATGTATGCTTGTAGATGAGTGAAATAATGCAACACAAAAAAAATGCAAAATCTTAGTTCTCTTCTCTTCATAATTCCAAGTTTACTGGGTCCAGTTGCTTAAACAATGCTTGCGAGGGAGGAACACTAACCAACATAAAAATAATTTTACAAGCTTAGGATGTAATATATCACATGCAGATGTTTGGCATATGCGACACCAAGAAGCTCAGAAAAATTTAACATAGAATAAAAATGTAACAGCATAAAATGTAAGGATGGTGTAGGTGAAAAAAAATGTAAATGAAAATAAAATATAAAGAGATAAACTTTCTTGCATCTTGCTCAACCCTTAGTTAGTTCATGTAATTAGCATTCACAGCTTATGAAACATATAGTAAGAATGATATTTACCCTCAAGAATCCCAGCTCTAAGATGAAGCCCAAAACCATTGGCACAGCAGTAAAAATACCAATTTGAAAGAGAAATTGAGTGTTCAGAGCAGCACTCAGGGCATTGTTCTTCGTTATCAGTGCTCTAATTTCAACTTCTTCACCTACTCCGGATAGTGCCTAAAACAAAATCGCATCAGTGTCAAGAAAAATAAATTGGGAACAAGAGCTAGTATATTTGTGCAAACAGCAGGTGCTGAGTTGAAACAAAACTGTGAACTATATTTATATAGTCTTATAAAATCAGATATATAGATTATTCTACTAAAAAATAAAACATATATGGATTATTTCTTAAAACATTTTACATCAGATGAATGCCTTAAAACCTATGGGATTGTATTTATGAAACATGTTAGACATTGTTTTTTCATTTTATGGTGGCTTCAAACTGGTACATAATTTCATATCATATTTATCGACTTGAAACAGAAAAATATCAGCAAACTAAATATAAAAATGAACATTTAAGTCGTGATCTGGAGTGCAAAGGATTTAAAGTGAACAAGTATACAAGAATGGGAATTTTTGTCCAGTAATGGACAGATATCAATCTTACCAAATATGCCTTCCCATAAAGGAAAGCGTATACAGTCAGCACCGTCAACTGCAATGTAATTTCCAAAAGAAAACTTGTTAAAAAGAAATAAAATGAGAGGTGTGCATGTATAAAAGCATGATGCAGCTTTCACACCACATTTTTCCTCTCCTACTCTTTTTCCCTGTAAAATTGGAGCATAAGATGCAAACCCCAATCTCTGTTGTACTAGATACACATTTATCTAAATACTATCTAGAAATGCAACACAAAACCTACACGATGAATCAAATCATAGAGGCCAGCTGGTAAGAAGAAAGGCATGCAAAAGGTGCACAATCAAAGGATTGGAACAAAAGCAAACTTTTAGAGTAAGATATACATTCTCCCTTCGTGAAACAGCGTAAAATTAGCATAGTCTAACTCTTTACATGTTGCATTTTCTTTATGATTGCATTAGGCAACTTAAGCCAACCGATGTGAACCTTCAATTCATTCAACCGCAAATAAATTATAAATTGTCATGTTCATAACCACAGCTAGTAATTACATACCATCGTACAAAAGTAGTATCCCACGGTGGTAAAGTAGAATGACATCATTCGAAAGAAATCAAAAAGCTGCCCGAGCCTGTAGACATCCCTACTAAGAACTTGCTCACCATTACCACCAGAAACCTTCCCTTCAAATACAGCTATCTGATTGAGACCAACATCTCGTCCTTTGCCAACCTTTAAATTTTAATTAAGGATTACAATTACATACCTTAAAAAAGCTCCAAGTAAGAAATGAGAAACCATACCTGAATATACTCGTGATGGGTGACATTTCCTTGGCGTAGAGTTGAATTGAACCCTGCATGGGATGTCAAAAGGCAAAATTCTGTCAGGTACACACACACACACACAATACACAGAGAGAGAGAGAGAGAGAGAGAGAGAGAGAGAGAGAGAGAGTTAAATGTAAAAATAAAAGCATTTGAAAGAAACTACATTCTAATTCCTTCATAGGTTTTTAACTTAAAAACTAAAATAATTACTAAAAGCCTAAGGTGAAGGAGAAAGCCCACACATAATGAACAACAACAAGAGAGATTGGCTTTGGCAGATCAAATTCACGAGGTCGTGATGCTTCTTTTATTGAGAAATGAACCAACTTCCAACAACCCATAAACTTTCTGATCACTTGGATAAAACAAGGAACTTCTCTTTGGTGATAATAAAATCCATAAGGTGCTAAATGCTATTCGTATTAAAACTTTCAGAAACAGATTAAGCAAATCAGGTTTTGATCTAAGGTACCATATGTCCCTAGCAAAGACATAAAAAGAACTGGAAATCAGTCCATCAATAGTCAAGTAAAGCAGTCATGCCTGAATATATATCTTCACTGATGTTGATAACACGAGAGGCCTTGCTAATACCACCCCGAGTTATGTGGAAAACTCTGTCAAAAACATCTGGATGTCCATAATGCATACGGACCCTGCGAGTTACATACTAGTCATCTGTATCTGAAAATTCAATATGATAGTACGCTACCAATTTACTTGCTATAAAACTACGAGCTTACTTTAAAGGATTAGCCAGAACACGCTGGCCGAGAGTTACAAAGCTAGTTTCCTGATTTGACATAAATGAGGCTAAAGAAGAGACACTGCAATCATCACAGGTAATGCCTTTAGCAGAAAATAACATGATTACTCAAATGAGAGAAATACTTGTTTCACCAGAAACATACCTTCCTGTAAATACATGTTCCCTAACACCAAGAATGGTTGGAGGACGAATACCATGATCTTGATGGAATTCTTCCAGCAGATTTCTCATCTTCAAGGCCTCCTCAAAATAATTATCCTAGAGTTATCATGTAAAGACACATTACAAACAACATTACACAGTGAAGAAAATTACAAATACCTACTCTACATACCATAACAACAGCAACCCAGTGAGGGAACAAAGAAGAAAAAATGACAAGTAGAGTAACTTTCATTTTATTTGACGCATTAAAAAATCATTTTAGTCAACTTTCACAACGAGAAATCATATATATGCGATATTATTCAGGGGGCAAATTAATATTTTTTCATTTATAGGGTTTTCAGGTTTCCCTACAAATAGAATGTTATACTTTTTATTTTCGAAGTAGTACACAATACATAAACTATGCAAGTTACAGAACACCTGAAAAACACAAAAGAAAAGAGTTAGCACTCAAAGCTATAGCAATCTCTCTCACCTAAAAGGGTTTAAGAGATTTCTCAATGATGGTTCATGCGGATTACCGTTAGAGGTCGAACATTTAGACAACTTGTGGTTTGCGACAACTCAATCTTGAAGCAATTATTCAAAGCCGAAAAGAACATCTAATCTTCAAGTAATCTTTATATAAACTCTAAAAAACATTAGATCTGTCTAACAGAATCTTGGAACTCTCAATTTTTTTTAAAAAAAAATTATCGTTTTCGCTGCGTGCATGTGTTTCAGAAAACCCAATAAAGCATATAGATGTGATCTGTGTGGCTGGGCTATTTTTTAGGAAGATAGTGGTGTTCTAAAATCCATCACATTTAATAAAGATACCAGGTTCCTTGGTCACCTTTTGCTAACTTTGGGGAAGTGGTTTAATTTCTCTTTGAAGTTTAGTAGTACTGCTCATCCATAAACTAGTGGCCAAATAGAGTCTAAGTAAAACTTTGGGCAATCTGATTCGTAGCATTTGTGGGGACAAGCCTAAACAGTGAGATGTTGCATTGGCTCAGGAAAAATTTGCTTCCAACAGTTCCAAGCATAGTGCTATTGACAAGACATCATTAAAAATTGTGTACATGAAACTTCTGAGTCATGTGCTTGATCTACTCGCTGCCTAAAGCAAGTCAGCAGAGAAATTGACTGAACAGTGCAAGTTGTGCATCAAAAGGTCAGAAGGAAACTGGAAGAAACGGGTGCTAGAAATAAACATGCAGCAGACAAGCATAGACGAGTTAAATTGTTTCAAGGAGTCATGATTTTCTTGTGCAAGGAGAGGTTTCGAGTAGGAACCTATAATAAACTAAAGATGAAGAAGTATGGTCTGTACAAGGTGCTGAAGAAAATCAATGACAATGCTTGTGTGTATTGGTCTTCTGAATAGCATAGGCACATCGAAGACCTTCAATGTTGTTGATCTTTATGAGTGCTTTCCAAATACTAAACTCAACTCGAGGATGAGTTTTTCTAAAATGGGAGAGACTACTGTAGAGCAATTATCCCAAGAGAGAAGGACCATATTGAAGCATGAAGTTATTGTTTTCTTATTTTAATTATTTTCCTAGTTAATTTTGGATTTTAATTATTTGTTTCCTACTTAGCTTGGGACTTTTAATTTAATTAGTATTTTACTATTTAGAAATGTCAATGCTAGATGGATTCTATTAATTAGATACCTTTTAATTAGGAATCTTTTCCTATAAAGGATTTTAGTACTAATATAAAAAGTAATGTCTAGTTTATTTTATGGAAATCAAGACTATTATTTAGATTCAATAAAAATATCAGAGAGTTTTCTCTAGATTTCTCTACAGTTTGATCTGTAACCTTAGGGCTTAATAACCCTAGTTTTATCTTCATTATACACTGCGTAAAGAAACAATACTTAATTCAAAAATTTAATTCATCATCAATGTTCTTTCCCTTGAATAGTAATGAAATTGTAAACATGCTACATTACACACGTACAAGTGAACTTTATTATTCCTATATTGCATAAAAAATCCTTCTTCGTTTTCCACACAAAAATTAGTGGATTGGGAGCAAGAAGAATTCCAAAAATTTTGGGAGGTGTTCCTCTTGAAAAGATGTTGCGGAATATGGTAGCTTTCTTGACTTTGTGTAGTGCTTCTAAAACGTTTAGTCTTGGGTTAAAGCAAAAGAGACTGGAAATGTAAGGCCCTTTGTCAAATTGGGTTTCTAGTAATTGTAATTTTGTGAAGGAGGAAATAATACTTATCGTTGTTCCAATAAGGTTATTGATCATAAAAGTTCAAAAGAAAAACAGGAGAACAAAAAATAATGAGGCCAATTTGCATAAAATGACAGATTAGTTTCACTTGTCTCAACATTTTACGAGTCCAAGACTGTTCAAGATAATTACATTAATGGGAAAAAACTATGACTTACCTGATTCATATCAATTGTCTGAATTGCATTTCCACGAGTAAATATAATTGCATGGTTTTGATTCTCAGGTTTTCCTTCTCCAAGTTTTGGATTCCCAGGCAACTTAACAGAGTATATTTCCTTCAAAGAAAAAAATTCACAAATTAATAAGCTACAAGTGGAACGAAGAACAGCTCTTGCTCTAAATAGAAGTTGTCAGATTGCATTGTCCATTATAATCTATTCAGGATGGAACTATTTTGACTCCTAATCGGATTAGCTCCACGCAAATACATCCCGAAACTGCACATCCAATAAACTGCTAGTGCATTAGCACGGAATAGAAACAATTCTACCCATATTATCTAGAGGATAAACGTTACACCAAACTGACCAACCAATATATGAGTAATATCGGTTTTCGAAGCACACTGTGATTTTACTTTATTTGTAGATACAACCAAAATTCAAAAAAAAAATGCAACAAATCACGATGAAAAATACAAAAAATTCAAACTGGGTTAAAACACAAACCAGATAAATGCATTGCACCAATATTATAAAAATAACAGTTCGTTCAACATACTTCAACTAAAGCCAATGGCTATCATCAACATTAGAGGACAGCAAAAAAAATGTGAACCTTGTCTTTTCCATTGATATCAGCCTTCACAAGCTTCGAATAGTATTCTCTATGCACATTACCATCCTTCAAAGATTCAACCTCATCAATGAAAGCAACACGAAGAGCTTCATTTCTACAACATAAGTAAATGGCTAGATATTAGGTATCTATTATATAACTAAGCTTTCAAGTGGGAAAAACTATTACTACATAGAAATGCTTGAATCTCTAAATTTGGCAAACAAAAACTAACATGCTTTAAAAAAAAGATAGGCAAGGAGAGTGCGCAGGGGGCACAAAATAAATCTGGCAAAAGAGAACATACTTCAAGCATAAGAACATATATTTGACATGCTAAAATTCACCTTTGCATCAGCAATGCAATATCAGCAGCCTCAGGTTTTTGGTCCTCTTTCTGCTTTCCATATATTTGACACGTAACAACATAAGTAAACTTTAAATCAGCCAGTGCTCGTGCTTCCGGGGACAAGTCAAAGCCCTTAGCATCATTTGTATCATTAATAGAAACTGCAGCTTCCGCATCTGACATTGACATGCATGATCAGATCACTGATTATGTCAGGGCTATAAAAAAGAAAGATATAAATGAACCAACCTCCAGACGCCACTCTTTCCAAATAAGACTGAAGCATTAGAGCTTTCCTATAGTACATCATCCCACGGACTGGAAATATCAAAACAGTGATTTAGCAAAATACCCAATAATTTATGAGACATGCATTGCATTTGTGCAACTAATAAAATAGAAAAGCAAGAAACCTATCTCTTCAAGTGAAGAGACTAAGAGTCCAGATGATGCTAGCAAATCAGTAAACGCTAACATAAGAAAGGAGCTACGTCCCCTAATTAGCTCACTCAACTATAATCCAATACTCATCTTAAAAAACCCTCAATCCTGAATTGGCAGGTTATAAAACCTAGAAAAGCATAATATATACTGATTGATGCAAGTTTCTTGGTATAAGTGTGAGCATGGCATGCGAGTGGCTAATGAACCAACTGGAATCTCATCCGAGCACACACAAGTACACTTGGCTAGGAAACAAATCAAGTGGATGTGTGAGTGTCATTAAAAGATCAAAATAGGAAAGAATTATCACTAACTTAACATGCATTTACATGAATTAGAAACACAGTAAATGTATTTGTCCCACATATACACCAGATACACAGTTTCCTAGAAAACAGTTCAAACGACAAGCAACTTTTGGAAAAAAAAAAAAAAAAAACTGGAGAAGAAAACCTGCAAGCACAGTGTAGAAAGCAATCTGGAATGGCAAGCCCAAAAAGGACATGCGTGCCTTACAGCAACCAGGCAACAATACTAGAATACAAGAAATGGTTCATGACTTCCAAATATAAGAGAGAATAGAATAGCGGTGTGTGAAATCATATATCCACTGAAATAAATACACTTGGAATAGGACAGGAAAGATGTACTAAACATCATAAAACCAAATAACAAAATTCAGATTTCCCATACAAATTTAGACCATGACCAGATCCTGTATAAAGAAACGGATTATATTGTTTTACTATAAGAACTTCTCCCAAATGAACCAATAGAATATGGAACCAAGAAACTCAAGTGAGAAAAGAGAAAAGATCACTTGCCAGTTCTGGCTAATGTTTGTCCCCTGTAAGAGGCCCAAATCCGAAGTTCAAGGTTGTCATCAGGATTATTAATGAGCTCTGAGTCTGGTGCATTCTCATCACAGCCAATACGATCAAGAAAGTTCTTCCACTCATCTGTGACAAAACATAAACAATTTTGAGGCTGCCAGCAAGTGAGAGAAAATACATTTCAAGTCATAAAGCAAACTTTTTCAAAGCAGCCATAAATAGTCAACTAGCCAACCAGACTGATAGACCAAAAACTCAAGAACTGCAACACTCCCTCTATACCCCACATTACAGTCCATTTTTGCACTTTCTGTTGGTAAACTATCAAAAAGTCAGGTGGTCTTCATTATTGGATTCCCAATTCTATACTATCTCAAATTCAAATTAGTACTTGGATAAAAATTCAATAAAAATCAAGGGCAGGCAAAGACTTTACTAAAAATCAACAATTGACAATGTAATCAATGGTATTCTTTTAAATTCAGAGACTATGAAACTGGAAGGGAATAAAAAAATTTCCATGATCATCACTAAAACTAACCCAAGAAATTCTTCTATTCATAACTAAATCCCAATACCTATTTTATTTTTTCTTCTTTCCCTAATCGGACTATCTATATAAATCAAATCATTCACTGAAAGAGAACATAAAAATCAACATAATTAAGTGAAAAATCATTCACTGGAAGAGAATCAAGATTTATCATGGATCATCACTCCACCTCGTCAACAACTCTATTCCTCATATCGTTACCTGCAATTAACTATCCATGACATGCCACATCCAAGTCATGTATGGAATCACGTATTCCGCTCTAACAGATATTGGGTCCACAGAAAGTGAAGTGTTAAAAACTGAGCGAAAAATTTTCCAACATTTTTAGTTTGCGAAGATGTACATTGTCCACCAAGTGTAATGTAAATCCCAGAAGTAATCACAAATTGGAATTACAAGAAATGGGAAACCAAATAACATGTCTAGGTCTGAGACACCAATACCAAAGCGGATGAAAGCTTGACATCACATAAAGCTAAATACACAGAGCATAAAGCTTAGACTCCTTCAGTGAGTGCATTCTGTCCATTGACCATGCCTAAACCAGGATCGTAATATAGTAAGAGATAAAGAATGCAAGGAGCACATGGACAAGAAAAAAAACAAGAAAGGAAAAAGAAAACACAAATAGAATTGACCGCATTGGGAATCAAGACTATCACATAAAATCCTCCCAACCAACCAGGTAAATTTCTCCAACCTTTCCCTTCAAAGTAAAGAACAAACATTCTAATCACCATGAACTAAAGGTTGCAAGCAATTACAAAGCAAGGACAAATGAACTCAAGAAAAAAGGGCGGTGTCAAAGTTAGTTTAATCATCACAACAAAGCACACGGAGTACCTGGATATATTTTCTGGAGGTAAAACAAAGTCGATATTCCATCCTCATTTTTCTTTTGAAGTTCGTTCATGCTATAAAGAACAATCTCAGAATAATATGGAGTGAACACACTGCACATGCATACAAACATCATGAGAAAACTAGATCCATCAAGTATGCATTAATGCCTACAATTAATGCACTGAAAAAGTACAACCTGAAGGATAGCATCTCACGAACTGGCTTTGGTGCAGGCAGATCCATGAAAAGGGAATTTGTAAAGAATTGTAGCCTCCTTCTGGCTTCAATATTTTTGGGGACATTTGCAGCGGAATCTTTGATTGTTAAAAGCAAATACAATCTCTTGATTTGCGTTTTCTGCATATCCTCCAAAGTTAAATAATTTCATATAGAACACACCCTGTCATTACTAAGAGAAGAAACAAGATAAATCTTCTCTAACATACCAGCTCTGTATCTCTTGGCCACTTCAAGTTTGTAAACAAACGACCTTCAGTCCTTGCTTTTGACAGCAAATTCCACGTCTCATAGTGCTCCCTGGAATATGAACCCATAAGGCATATTTGAGAGGAAAGTGTCAACGTATCAAATGCATAAGTGAACACAAGCAATTTTACCAGACCTCATGTTGACAGAAAGGACATCGTGCCGCACCACATCATACAGATCTTGTACAGCTTTAATGGCACCATTTTCCTGGTCTGGTTTTTCAGCTTTCTGTAGAAGAATTTCATATAAAGTGCAGAAGCATTCAATAGCAGTTTATGGCTTTAGAGATAGATATAGAATGAAAGGCTCCTTGCCAACGAAATTAGACAATGTAAACCAAATCCTTGCATTATTAATCATCCTTCATATTGAATAGTATAATTAGGGGACAACTGATCATGATAACTGGAGATATTCAAAATTATTCAATGCGTAAAAAAGAATGTTATTGAAAACAGGTGTTGCTGGAAAACACAAAGGATCAGGGACCTTGTTAAATCCCCGTGTGGGGGAAAAGTTTTTAAATTCTGGGGTAAAGTAAAAAATATAGAAATGCCACAGATATTTTGTCACAAATAAAAGCCTGATATAGAACATCTATAGCTGAACCAGTGGGGTCAGAACCATCTCGTTATCACCAATTCATCTAAGAAGTGAACAAACGAGAAAAGCTCCAGATTAGAAACAAATGAACCATGGGAATATTGATATCCTGAGTTCTGTGTATAACAAAATATCAGTTGTCAGGTTTAAACACAGATAGCAAAAGAAGGGGTTTTCTGTAGGTAACTACTAGATTTGAACATTTGATAGCTTACAAGGGTCAGAGTCTCAGGAAAATATTATACAGATAAGACAATGACATTGCTGATTAGAATATCAAAGAAATCGCCAAACATGACTATCTTAAGCTGATCAAGACGGGATAATTTGTGCTATGCATACGAATGAAGCAGAAGGTAGGGAGCGAGGGAACAGCGAAAAGAAAAGCATTTGTATCATAGAAAAATGTCAATTACTTATAACTTTCCATAGATTATCATGTCTCATTTTACTATAAAACCAAGTGACTGCATTCCCAATTCATGGATTATGTTAGACAGACATGGAGAGTTTGCATTCATATCATGGAGGTTGTTACTTGGCCTTTATATGCTTTCCATTTATGTACTCTATTGACAGTTTTCAATTTTCTTGCCTCTTATTCTTGGTCCACATTGGCACTCCTTGGATTGTGTCAATGCACTTGAGAATGTCGTAATTTTTCGAGCATGAATTTATACAAAGTTTAAACATGTTACACAACGCAGAAATGAGACCTACCAGAATTCCAAGCAGTCCAGTAACTCGTGTAATTACAAGTGAAAGTTTCTTCAGCTGAAAGTCAACATGAATACTCCTGTTTGCAATACTGCCTTCAATGTCCGCATAAACCCTTTCAACCCTGAGGTAGAGAAGATATTAATACATCACAAAGCATTCGTACCTATGTACAATGGCTCAAATAGTTTCCTCATCTCAAAACTTACCACATCCTTCCTTCACCCTCCAATATTTCTGTCAAGATAAATCTAAGGGCATGGTAGCCCTCCTCAACGGCATACTTCATATAGTCATCTCTTGAAATCCGTTCCCACAGCTCTGCTTGTGAATCACTACCCTCCACCATATCTTTAGCCAAAAAAATCTACAAAAAAACATAAACAAATACAAGGTAAAAATTAAGATCATGTTCAAGAATCTCCGGAAACTAGAAAAAAAAAAATCATCAAAAGAAATGGAGATGAGACAAGAAATATAAGGCTGGAGGCCCCAAGATGACCTTGCTGGCAAGAAGAAAAAGGGGCCACTGAACCAAGGGAAGGTTCCCAGAATTTTTAGGCATCAGAAGCAACTCCATTTCTCTGCAATGAGATAGCAGAGATATGATAATCATCAGAACAATCTGCTAGGAGTAGAGCAGAACCTGAAGAGCTTGTAAAAGAGACATGAAAAATCCACTATGACTTAGAAAAACATTAAGAGAAGACAACATAAATTCAACAGAATATAGTGTCCTCAAAGCATGGCCTTAAAACAATCTACTATTTATTATTGAGAATTATTAACCACCCTAATCCTACATGGTTCCTCTGTCCCTTGATAAAATATCAAATCAAATAAAAGATTAACCAACTTCAAAAAGTCTTGATTTCTCGTTTAGATTCAATGGCATTTTTTTCAAAAATAAAGTTAATCAAATTTAACCACAAAGCTTAAATTACTTGGTGATTCAAAGTTTAGTATGACAATTATAAGGCAAACCCCAAGTTGTATATTGCAAACTTCTTTCTCAGGATAAATAAAAAAATTATTGAATCGTTGTGAGGGAATTGACAAAGGATGAATAAAAACTAGTGGCTCCAGATTAATGAACAACAATAAAGCACAATCATTGTTATCAAGCATTGCAGTACAGTATGAAGCATGCAATATCAATAAATAGAAAAGATATGGAACAATTGCAATGAATAGGTGATATTCAAGGACTCACAAATTGGTGACATAATCTTCTTCCCTTAAATTGCGTATGATCTCATTCCAAAAGGGTCCAAAAATAACAGCATCAATTTTTCTCTTCTCCAAGGTATCCTGCATCACACCAAAATGAGTTATCTAAGATTCCTATCTCATTCATGATTCACAAAACTAAATGATGTACAAAAAAATATAGGAAAAAAAATCAAAGCAATGCAGATTGTGGTTGCGTTAGAACCAAGCAGCAAAAGTATACTCTCCTTTAAGTGCTGAGTAAAGCAAGACATTGAATTCTGTTTATCAACTGAATTTCAACAAATCATTAAAAAGAAAATGATATATGACAACATTTTCTGAAATACAGAACAAAACAAGCACACAGTGAAAGTTCATAAAAGTATAAAAGTAAGGGTAAATTACAATAACCTCCATGAGATATCATGAAATTACCATGACCACCCAATAGTTAGAAGATATTACAAAATCCCCACTGTACCCAAAATGCACTTCTTTTTTTTTTAAATCATTTTGTTAAAGGGGATGATTTTGAGAATATTGAGGGCATTTTGGGTATAGTAGGGGATTTTTGGAATATTTACATAAACGAGGGAATTCTGTCAAATATTTAAACTTTTGGATGATGTGTAATTTTATAACACCTCAGAGGGGCTTTCGTAATTTACCGTATACCTGAACCCCTTTAGGTCCCCAAAAAAAGGTTATAGAAGTTCAAGAAATGATGGTATAAGATATAATTTATCTGGAAAAATGACCAAACACATTATTTAGGAAACTAAATTGTCAAATGACTCACCTGACTTGAAGAGCTGTGGGAACTTCTGCAAAGGAGAGATTGCTTTCAGAAGAAAGACATAATGAAAACGAGGAGGAAAACAATTGAGATCATAATATCTTGTTAATGGGTAGGAAAGAAAATTAACAAAACCATGCCTGTTGGGGAGTGGGATATGAAGATTATTCATAAAAGCTCCAGGAAAGTCCTCAAAAAGTTTGTGAACAGCTTCCAAAGATCTAATCTGGATTTATTACATGCATAATAATGAATCTTAAGGCACACATAATAACCCAAAGAAATGAAAAGACTAATGGGAAATGAAAAGGGAAAGGAAATATAAAATTTTAGCAAAATAGAAATGATATAAAAACAACAAGGATCTAGCTTCCATGTTCATGAAAAGAAAGAAGCAAATATACACAAAAAAAAAATCACTTACTTCCCCAAGGCGATCTTTTGCTCCAAGCAAGAATCCCCAAATAGCAGATATAATGGTATAGAACACATGGATATCCAAAAGATAAATCTGTCCAGAAACCAGGAAACGTATTAAATAAAATAAAGCTTCTGATTTAGCTAAGCAAATAACAGATATCACACAATTTGCAAGTTAACTACTTGCACTGACCAGACTCTAGTTTATATAGAAAGTTTGTGTTCAAAAGCACTCTTAAGATAGGTTTTCTGTTTTTCAAAAACCAAAACCTAATTTTTTACAATTTTTGGTTTTTAAAAAACTATTTATCATTAAGCAGATAAGAGTGAGGATACATGTTTTATTTAAAAAGTATAAAACATAGTAATAGTAGCAGTAGTGATAATGAAAAAAGGGGTAATCAGGTGGTGATGTAATGATGTTGATCACGATAGTGGTGGGTAGCTTCAAAGGTGCTGCAGCAGTTTTGCAATAGTGTTGTACTGGTTATGATGATGCCGTCGTCTAAGTTGGTAGCGATGAAGCTTGATGAATGATGTCTGGAATAAGACAAACTACTGGCGACCTTTTTGAGGGATTCAATTACCACTTACCGAGCTGAAATTGGCACTTTAGAGTATCTCTAGTTCTTCTTCCACTTCTTTAGAAAATTCCATCAATTCTGTCTTGTGAGTTTTAGAGTTTTCATAGCCTCTAATGGTGCATGGCAGTAGAGGGTTTAGAAGAGTCATTAAACTATAATAGGTATGTGAGTTTTAATTTCTTCATGTAGGATGCTTTTTCTGGTAATCTTGCTCTAATTTTACTAATGATCATAAGAAAGGCTTCAATAATTTTCAAGGTTGTTTGTCCATATCCCATCTATTTGAGATGTTGCATCCTCCCACACCCCTTTGCATAAAAGGCATGTCTGAAACCATTCAGCCAATATGGCTGGAGCGAATTGGAAACACATCAGAGAACAATAGAGCCACCTTATCCTTTTAAGCTACCCACACTATATCAGTAACTCAAACATAGCGGGCAAAAAAAAAAAAACTCCAACTGTCAGATTGTTGAGGTACATCCAGCAGAAAAATTATGGGACCAATAAATCGAATGAATGAAAGAAACAAAAAAATCAATTACAGATTCATAATATGAGCAGGTGTGAGCACATGTATGTATGAATTGCACTTACAGCAATCACTGGAGCCCATAAGGTAACAACTGTCAAGAAATTATGATTATCTGCAATGAAAGAGAATTCCCAATGAGCTATGCATTCATAAATTAATAAAGAGAATGTTGTAACATCAAACAAGACCACAGAGGCTACACTGGTATTGAAATGCTGGGAAAAATCCAGCACAATTTTGAAATGTTACGATTTTAAGGAGACTACAAAAAACCTACAGTGAATCAAAATGACATTTTAGCAAAAATCACCAAATCCACAACATGGCAACAATGAAACATTTAAACAGTATAACGTGATAAAAAATAATTCTGCCAAATGCCACCAGGTTATTAGCAAAATGCTTTTAAACATAAGAAGTTGGAAAAGAAACTGTAAAGTTCCAAAAATATGGCTTCTCAAAGCATTGAACACAGTCAAATAATGGCTTCTCAAATTCTATAAAAATATAAAACAGAATACAATTATAG
>Ga0307513_10001307_pt1 | contig 36008 bp, 31 predicted proteins | sample 15_EM_MG_FD_202174 | JGI IMG/M metagenome (GOLD analysis project Ga0307513, IMG submission 202174) | Populus trichocarpa ectomycorrhiza microbial communities from riparian zone in the Pacific Northwest, United States - 15_EM | ecosystem: Host-associated > Plants > Roots > Unclassified | place... | reverse complement strand
TCGATGGCGTGAATTGGGCGAATTCGGAGAGGCCACCCTAATATCTTAAGTTCTTGATATAGAAGCTTTTGCAAGACGAAGTACAACGAAATAGGAACCCAACTTACATTAGTGTTTGTGACCGCGTTCTGTCAAAGGCGATTCGTCTAGCGAGAAGAGACATTCATTGATCCGGCAACAACCACATGGGGAAGTGTTCTATATGTAATACTTACTACACAATTGTAATGACCCGAAAACTCGAAACCTGAGGTGACCGAACCTAAGTTTAGACGTTCTACAAAACCGACTCGGTAACTTTTTCACTGTGAGGCACTTTCAGAGTTGCAATGGAAAACGACATAGTTGTCCAACCCTAGCACATATTGTTTCGTCTGCGCCTTCCAAAAGGCTACATCGGAACTGAATTTTTGTTTCCTGAAAGTAATTTGCATTGGTGCAGGGACGATGAAAAGTATGGTCCAGGGCTTTGTGACAAGAGGGCGAAGGGGTTTCAATGGGGTGTCGGATGGACGCAGTGAGTGCTGCTGAAGTAATATCGAACGGCAGGTATTGGTCAGATGGGTTTGGGTTGAGCCAACGAAAGGCTCATTGGGTTCGTAGATGATAGCGTCAAAAGATACCAAGGTCGCTAGGGCAGAAGAATCTCCATCTTCCAAGCATCGAACCGTAAAAGACGAGACGTTGCCGGAACGGAAGTACTGCTGCACTTTGCGTTCCCACAGCTGCCGCCTGAAGGAAGATGCCGAGAGCAACCCCTCGAGACTCCTGTACACATCATATGCACCTTCCGGACCTCGTGAATCAAGTGTGCTGAAGATCTTATCCATGACCCAGTCTGAAATAGGCTTAGCTAGGCAATCGAGAAGCTTTCTCCCCTCATCGCCGGGATATATCATAAAAGCACAGTGTGGAATGGGCCGGTTTCCAGCGACGTCCTCTAAGGCTTTCTCAAGATCCTTACATTTGGAAATCGCAATGGTTACTTCTTTCATTGCATCCTTCAGGGTGGAGGTTGACGCCACCGCTGCAAACACTGACCGAGGGTTAAAACCACAAACATCTGTAGCCTTCCGAAGCCGGCGTAAAGTAATGTCAAGTGTCGATAGGAATATCCTGTGAACATAACAGTAAGCAGCAGAAATAGATTAAACAGAAGTCACGAACGATGTGATTGCAAATTCGTTCCATTCCCATGGTCCGACAACATATGAGGCATGTTTATCTTGGACGTGTTGAACGAGCCAGCGCCGTTCTTGTTTATTCCTCGGAGATGATGTTAATAGTATTCGAACGTTGAGGGCGGAAAGAATTCTGGGATCAGGTTGACAGTGTTTGCCATCTCCATCAATAAGTGCAAGAACATCATCTCCCGGGACTTCTACTGAGCGTACTGGGGAGCCCAGTTGTTGTCGCACTTCAGTATCAATGGTGAAAACAGCGTCGTTGATGTCCTGGAAGACAATCGGCTGCGCCTTGATAAGGCAAATGACGAGGATGTAGTACAAAAGGGTCGTCTTGCCTTCAGGGAGCTATTAGTCGCAAACACTGATCCACGGCTGTAATGTCGCTTACCGATTCCTGGCTGACCTGTCAATATGGCACCCCCTCTTTTCCCCGTTCTCCTCTGATTGAATATGTCGATTACCGCATCCCATTCGTCTCGAATGAGTAGAACCTGGGGCATGCGGTCGAAGTGTTGCAGATTGAGACAGGTTAGATCCATGTACCGAATGGTGCAGGGCAAAACTGGAGTGGGCCCCCGCGAAAGCATGGCTGCGTCCTCGTCAATGTACAACTTGTCATCCTCATCGGCATTCTCGCTTTCGCTATGTTGGTCATTCTCGTCGCCTTTTGCGTCATCGTCATCCACGTCGCCCTTCGCATTGTCATCGTCGATACCCTTATCCTTGTCGTCTTCCTGTCGTTTTATGATCTTCTCTAAGCTTGTGTCATCGTTGACATATATCGCGTTCGCGGGAGTGACGCCCTCGGGGGCCGGGAGAACTACTTTGGGTACCAGGGAATCAGTGGTGATGGTGAGAGGGCGGGTGGCGGTCCTGGACCGTAAGAGATTCATCTTGGTTTCAAGAACTTTTTTTGATATGTAGCTTTTACAGTTGCGAGACGGATTGAGATGATGAAGATCAGATTGAAGTTCAACAAAGTCGTCTTTGGTCAAGTCAACAGCACGGAAGACCCGGTGAAATAGGTCTGCCCGCCCCCACAACTTGTCGTGAAGTTCGTCTAGCCAATCCACGACTTCAAAAACATTCGAAAATGCAGAACGGAATTAGGAGTGCAAGAAGGTACGATGGCAATGAGAAGTTACGAGCAAATCATCAGCGCGCAAGCGGGATAACGAGGAAATAAATAACACTTGCATATGCGAGGCTCTTTTCCTTCTCTTCTTCTATCATCGGGAAAGGGATCACCACGCTTTTTGCTTGCTGTTGTAACAAAACAAACGAGGTGGCGATGGCAATCAGAGTACCAGAGGTCAGAGTTTGTGACCGACACAAGAAAGCGATAGCAGCGAGATGATGATGCGACATGGTGCGAGATATGGAGAAATGAACACGTCAGTAGCATTCGCCGCCACGAGCCACCCGCACTCACCTTTCTGACGTAGCTCATCTATGACCTCCACAATTTTTGCTTCACTTACCCCTTTTCCTTTCAACAATTTAGCAAAATCTTCCCAATCTTGGGCATCACCGAACGATGCATTAACTTGCTGTTGGATTGGAGTGCCAGCTGGAGTAGCACGAGATCGAGGGGACCTTTCCCGACATTGTTCTGGCACTTCCATGGACGAACCGGTTGATTTTCACTCGAACAACTGCAACACTGCTGGGGGTTAAAGTATTAATGGCTTTGCGCTCAATGAAACCCGTTTGAAACCAGCTCAGGTTGGTTGTTTCAAGTCGATTAACCTCTGGCACCTTCGGCACAGTTACGGTTTCAGCACCGCAAGCAGGCGGAGTTTCAAATACAGCGCCTAATTCCTTACTATGCTCTTCTCTATGGTTCAAACCCCAATGCCGGAATTTACCTCTCGTTGCTGTCACGTCGACGTAATTTACCCCATAAGAGTGCAATAACGACGTCGGGTCTCCCCTATCCGGCCTTCCATTTCCCATCGGCCATGACCCCGACCAATTAACGGACATCTTAGACGCCCTCGCTGCTATCTGTATCCACAAACCGAAGGCGGGAGTCTTCTTCGTGCGTGGAGTCGAACGGTGCAACATTGTATGTGGCTTCCAACAAGGAGGTCCCGCTCACCGTTATCTCCCATCTCTACGACGTACGAGTTCAGCTTAAGAAGCTCGAAGCAGTTATACAAAATAGCGAAAAATCCCCTGACCCAAATAATCCCCCCTTGCAGGCGAACGCGGAGCTTGAGCTACAGACAATAATTTATGCACATTCATATTACAAAATTCGGCGACGCTGTTTAAAAAGGGCGCCGGCAATCTTAGGCCAATACCATGCCATTATGAAAAGTATTTACCTTACAGATATCTCAAAAAAGATGTTGATCTTCTTAATGGCACTTACGGACTGCTGCGAAGGATTCGAGATCATCTGGAGAAGTCCGAAACACCCCCGTTTCGCCCTCCCCTCGATGCCTTGATTGAGACGATTGACTTGTTGAGCAGGGGTTACAGGGGCATTTGAGAGCTGTAGGAAATAAGGGCGTTCTATCCAAATGGGAAAATGCGACTCGTAAGTCTGGCCTTGTATTTCGCATTTATGATACCACATGTCATGACGGCGGTGACTCATCTTTTACCAGTACTTCTCGATGTTAAATGGAAAAGGATGTTATCTCTGCGGCGGTTTCTCGAGAAGCTTTTCACCCTTCACAATAGGATCGTACAAGTCGCACAATCTCGCCGGCTCTCATCTGTCCTCGAGGGAGAATTCAAGGTGGTTTTGGTACCAGAAGCTCACAGCAATATATACACAAATTGTCTTATCAGGATGTCTGCTCCGTCATTTTTCCTCCCGGAGATTAGAAAAATGAGGATCTCAAGTTAGTGATGTACAAAAAGTTACTGAATCAGCTGCAAGAGCAAGCCAGTGGACAAGGAATCGACATAGAAAAAGGGACTACTGCGTCAGAAATATCAACGAGGGTCGATATCCACACGGAAGCCAACTTGCTCGCATACCATCTCCAAAACCCCCACATCCATCCGTACCGCTATTTTGGAGGATCGAAGCTCTCATGTCGCTCGTGCGCCAGCCTGTTCAGCGGCTTCAATCATGTGGCGGAATCTTTCCAATGTTCTCAATTCTTCACCAAACCTGAATGCTGCCATAATCATGCCAAGATTTATTTACGGTGGCCCTGTCCTTCCCTCTTTTTATCGACTCGGATGGAACGACCCACATATCAGTCTCTCGGTACCCAGGTTAGAAAGGAGATGACTGAGATCTTGAGCACTGAATTGGCCGGATATGTGCAGGAGCTGCGCCGTGCAGTCACACCAGTGCTATCCCCTTCCGCTGCATCCAGTGAGCTTGACGAGTTCATGCGGGATATAATAGCAAGAATAAAAGCGGAGGGTGAACTTGCTGGTATGTGTGTATGGAAATTGAGATGTTTGTGTATACTGATTATAGCAAAATAGCAAAAAGAATGAGAAGAGTAGCGCTAGATTTGGATGAAGTAGGGTAGCAAGTTAAAAAATATTTTGCTAAGGTTGGATAAAGTGAAAACGCGCGATGTTGCTCAGGTCAAAGGCGGCTACTGATCTGAGCCAATTATCTAATCTCTCGGCGCGTTTACTCGGTCACGTGATATTTTTGGTGCGAATCTTTCGATTCACTCTCTGATCATGACTCGTTCACTTGCCCCTGTCCCAATGTCAGGAAATGTTCCCACTGGCACCCCTATATCCCATCCTACTTCATCTGCCACTCCAATGCAGCAGCAAGCTATTGCACCGTCCAAGATTGGGAAGATGTTGCTAAAGTGTTGAAAGGAAAAGGGGTTAGTGAAACAAGCATTGTGGAGGTTATAGACGAGTTATGTCAGAAGGGTGAGTGGGGGTGGCGTAGCGGCGAATGCTACTGACGTGTTCATTTCTCCATATCTCACACCATGCCACATCACCCCGCTGCCACTACCTTGTGTCGGTCGCAAACTCTTCCTTCTGGCGCTCTGATTGCCATCGACACCTCGTCTATTTTGTTATAACAGCAAGCAAGAAACGTCGTGATCCTTTTCCCGATGAAAAAGAAGGAAAAGCGCCTCGGATCTGTAAGTGTTATTTATTGCCTTGTTGTCTCGCTTGCGCGCTGATGATCTGCTCTTAATTTCTTATTGACTTCGTGTTTCCTTGCACTCTGCCTCCTCTCCGGATTCCGTTCTGCACCTTCGAATGCCTTTGAAGACTTGGATTGGCTAGATGAACTTCACGACAAATTATGGGGACGGGCGGACTTATTTCACCAGGTTTTCTGTGCTGTTGACTTGACCAAGGACGACTTCGTTGAACTTCGATCTGAGCTTCATCATCTCAATCCGTCTCGGAACCGTAAAAGCTATACAGCGAAAGAAGTTCTCGAAACCAAGGTGAATTCCTTACGGTCCAGGACAGCCACTCGCCCTCTCACCGTCGCCACTGATTCCCTGGTACCCAAAGTAGTTCTTCAGGCCTCCGAGGGCCTCATTCCCACCTACAACGTTAAAATAATGAGGCCCACCGACAACGTTAAAATTAACTCAAAGAAGAATATTAAACGACAAAGGGACGACAAGGGTAAGGAAATTGACGACGAGAACGCGAAGGGCGACGTAGATGGCGAAGACTCAAAAGGCGACGAGAATGACCAACATAGCGAAAGCGAGGATGTCGACGACGATGACAAGTCGTACATTGACGAGGACGCGGCCGTACGGCCGTACTTTCACATGTGTCCAATCCAGTTTTACCTTGCACCATTCGGTACATGGATCTAACCTGTCTCAACCTGCGACACTTCGACCGCGTGCCCGAGGTTCTACTCATTCGACACGAATGGGATGCAGTAATCGACCTATTCAATAAGCGGCCATCGGGGAAACGAGGGAGTGCGGTATGGACAGGCCAGCCGGGAATCGGTAAGCGACATTACGGCCCTTCGATCAGCGGATTGCAATTGATAATTCTTCTGAATGAAGGCAAGACGGCCCTTTTTTATTACATCCTCGTTATTTGCCTTATCCAGGCGCAGTCAATCATCTTCCAGGACACGACCGGCGCTGTTTACGCCATTAATGATAAAGTACACAAACAAATGGGTGACACAGTCGGGCTCCCGGGAGATCAAGTTCTTGTCCTTATTGATGGAGATGGAAAACACTGTCAGCCTGATCCCAGAATTCTTCCCGCCCGCAATGTTCGAATACCACTAACATCATTTCCGGGGGTAGAAGTTCTCGGCGCTGGCTCGTTCAAGACATCAAAGATTCGTATGCCTCGTATGTTGTCGGACCGTGGCAGTGGGACGAGCTTGCAATCACATCGTTTGTGACTTCTGTTTTAATTTATTTTCGCCTGCTTATATTTCATAGGATATTCCTATCGCAGTATGACATTACCTTACGCCGACTTCGGAAAGCTGCCAAATTTTGTGGTTTCAACCGTCGGCAATCGTTTGGAGCGGCCACGTCTCCCGAAAACCTGGGCCTTGCAGAGAATAAAGTATTCCGTGCCATTCGCGGTTGTCAGGATATCGGTGTTGCCGTAGCCGACGTCACTCAGGACCATGGATTAGAGTATGCATTTACGATATATCCTAGCGACGAGAGCAGAAGATTGGTCTTATGCCTAGTGAAGCCCGTTTCGGAATGGGCTCTGGGTATTATCATCAGCACACTCGAGTTACAAGTTGGTTATGAGGTGCGAGGGACTCCTTGGCCCGGCGTATCGAGTGGTCTCCGCCCAGCTGGCGGCAGTTGTGGCAATGCAAAGTGCATGATCACTTCTGTTCTGGCAATAATTCGTCTTCTGCCAGCCATTGAAGCTCTTCCACAACTTGAATGGAATAGGATCTCTCAAGTTCGAGAATATGTCGATGTTTGGACTTTGGATCCTCGCAGAGGGTGGTGGGCCGGTCATCTTTGTCAGCGCATTCGTGGCTGGCTATTCTTGCTATTCTTGACTGAACTTCACGTCTTGTCGATGCTGGCGTCTACAAACCCACCAACTCGCGATTTCTCGTGGGCTCTATCGTCTGATATTACTACTTCGGAAGTTGCTGCGTCCATCAGACGCCGTGTTGAAACCCCTTCGCCTTCTCACCTCAAAGCCCTGGATCATTACTTTTCGTCGTTTTCATTCCAGTGCAAACTACAGTACTTTCTAGAAACAAAAATCCAAATCTGATGTAGCCATTTGGATTTGGAAGGCGCAAACGAACAATATGATTGGAAAAATATTAGTATGCTGTTTTCCCTTGCAACTCTGAAAGTTCCTCGCAGTAAAAAAATTCCCTGTTAAACATCTGAACTCAAGAATCGAGTGTTCTTTGTTGTTCACTACATATACTTCCTCTTGTGTATTATACTTTTTCTTCGAATTATAGTCCCGAGTAACGGTCACGCGTTATGTTGTGCTCGAGGTTCCTCAGCATTTGTCTTCTTTCCAACATACAAAATTGTTCACAACTAGAACGGATTAGTCTGCTTGGTTATCTATGACTACCACCCAAAACTTGTATCAGGGACTTGTTGACGACATTATTGGCTATCTTCACAATGATAAGGCGACTCCTCTTTGCGCTTGCTCACTTACCTGTCACACGATGGTTGCAGCTGCTCAGCGGGGACTTTTTCAGAGATATTTGTTTGGGCCCGCCCTAGAGGACCTAATACTCCACCTGCTTTTACGATACAAAGGTTGGCGGAAATGGTGGACAAACTCCCACATGTCGCGACATCCTTGCATATCACCTTCGATCCGACTGGTCTAGAGAGATGGTTCATATCAACGAGTTTGCCCGCGCTCTCCTCAAATTTCCACAACTCGCCAGATTTTCATTTTATCTTTATCCTCTTGCAGACACCTTCAAGCTACTTCCATTCTTGGCCTTCACAATCCCAGCCGTTCTCTGTTGTCCTACTCTCAGGCATGTCAAACTTATGAATATGCCCAATATCTTTCCCGGCAATGCAGCTCTCAAGCATCTGGTACTATGTTCCTACCTGTTCGCAGGGCATTGGGCGCCGGAAATGGCGGGCCCAATAACCGCCTTGGAATTTCTTGCTCTGAATGCTGGTTTGGATGGGGCGGGCGGGTCCTTTGATGGTATCCTGATGCACAAAAGGCTTGATTTATCACGCATAAAGCAGCTCTACATCAACGCTGGGTTCCAGGCAACTATATTTGATGATGCTCATGTCAATCGGTTTCTCCGGATTTGCGGTATTTCTTTACGTAGCCTGAAACTATCTATCTCAACACAATGTATGTGACTGTTGTCGTTATAATCGTTTTCTGCTAAAATTTTGTCTTATGGGCAGTAAACGGAGGCTGCGAAGAGTTTTTGGACCTTATCACAGATGATGTTGATCTCAGCCTTGTCCCGTCTCTCCGCGCTCTCAGCCTCATCATCACGACTGTGCTATCCATCATACATTTTCCGTTCCGCACTACGCCGCTTGAAAACAGCGCAACACAGAAATTGTATCGAAGAAATTTCGATCCTTATCGATCACAGTCGAAGGTTCAAAAACCTCACCCCATCCGAGTCGGATATTTTTCCTTGGGAAGAGTTTGCTCCGCTCTTGACAGCAAACTTTCCTCGGCTGCACAAGATTCAATTCCTGATGTTCTTTTTTTTTCTTTTTTTTTTTTTTTGAATCCTTGTTTATTCTCCTGTGTGGCGAACCATATGGTAGAGAATACATGTTGTGTAGGTATCTGTCTATGTGGGTTGTTGGAACTCATGGTGACCGGGCTGCAGCACTGACGATCTTATAAGTGAAGTGACGCCCATTCCAAGCCCATTCTCTAGAAAGCTATGAATCCGGACGATCCATGGGCCGAAGCCCTTGCCGTGCAAGGGCTTTCTCGAAATCAAGGAAGTATCCAGTGGTGAGCTGTTAGAGCTCAAACGTCCTTTGTTAACGTTAACTGATTGTTTTTATTGATCCAGGCAATTATAGAAGTTTTGTAAAATTCTATCAGTTCGAAAAGTACGTTTCGTAATCGGCCTATCATTTACGGGGCGCTGACCGTTTAAACGTTTAGCGCTCATATCAAGAATTTGTTTTGAGCATTAGCATGTACATCACCTTTCTTTCTTGAATTAGATATCGTCCCCAATCTGGGATTGGAGGATTAATATTGTTGTAACAAGGTGGCAAGGAATTAAATGTTCTACTTGAGAGACCTTCCACCTAACGGACATCCGAGAACTGAAGGGGTGATATTTACCGCTGCACATTTCTTGTAGTACGCCTTTATGCCCAATCCTCCCATTCAAAAAAAAAACCCTCAGGTGGGGATCCCTCATGCCCAGCTCATGCCAGCCTTCAGTTGTTGAGATTTCAGACGATAACAGGGAGAGCGAGAGGCTCAACAATGGCGAGCCCAACGAGAATGTTGAATCTCCCGAATCCGAGCTCAGTTGGGTGCCCACTATTTTCGATGCAACATTTACTGATTATATCTGTCGGGAAAATCGAGATTGGCATATCTGATAAGACATGAAGACATCAACACATATCAGTCCGTCAGCTTTTTGGAGGGTAGATATGTCTCAGTAATCATGGATATAGTATTATGAGAATGGTCAGTGGTCACCGTGAAAAGTGTGATGTCCACTGACGAGAATGACCACCATGATTATTAGTAATTACTAACAAGGGTGATTACACTGGTGAAAATGGTCCGCACTGACAAGGGTGATCACACTGGCAATAATGTTCAATGCCGGTGAGAATGCTCACCAAGGTCACCACTAACGGGAAGGATCACTACTGATAACAATGACAAGATTGACCAATGGTCATTACAGTAGTTTGTATGGAAACCGGGAGCATCACGCTCTCCAAGGCGTTGTCAAACATGCCTGCCGAGTGATTGCAGTTGATGGATCACTCGAGACCCTGAACACCGCCTTATCAACACCGGTAAATAGTTGAAATTCAAAAATATATTCCTCAACACAGTAGTTTGTCGAGGTAAGGCAACTAAAAATTTCGGGCTAGTGAATACATACAATAAAGCCATTATACACCGTTTTTAGTGGCACAGCTATAGCCGTGCAATTTGTGCATCGTCGGATGTGCTGTGAATGCAGTCACATGACGCATGACGCGAACTCCGGAACCTCCGGAGAATTATGCAAGACCCTGTAAATTGGAGATACAGTGTTTTGCATATTGTTTTGCACAACGAACTTTCTTTCATAGTGTTTGGCCCTGCTTGACAAGATCCGGAAACGTGATGCCGGTGAGATGCCGGTGTTGCCCCCCTGTGTCGTAGATTCTTCTCCTTTGCCTCCTACCCCCCAAATCGTGCCAGATGCATCAGGGTGGTCATTAAATACCACCTCTGCTCTCCCGAGGCTGCATTCGAGATCCACGGCACTTCAGTAGGGCTCACGGAAGTTGCCGGAAAGGCACCATCAAATTTGTCAGCATCGCGCAAGAATTTTCCTGTGCAAAACAATATGCAAAACACTGTATACTTAATTCGACTTGTCAGTCACATCAATCGCTGCGCTGAAAATCAACTGAATTTCGTTGTGCAAAACAAAATGCAAGCGACTGTAGATAGCTGTCAACAAACTTCGGTATCAAGCGCAGTAACTTGTTTGGCAAAGCTTTTGGCAGCTTGACAGTCCCGCTTTCCATAGTTTTGGGCCTTGACGTTGATGTGGAGGCTGTGGTCAGAGGCAACGAGGCGTTACGAACGGCCTCGTGTAACTTTGAAAACAAACCTTGTCTCTCGCCCTCATCGACATGTCTGACGGAAAAACGTCTACTTTCAAACGCTCCTCAAAGGGGCTTTTGAAGAGGCTCTTGATGACATTGCGTAAGCCTCCCAGTCCATCTACTCCGCCCGAACCTCCTGCCCTTCGACAAGAGAACCCAGGCGAAGAAATACATTCAGTCTCGCATGCTATTGGAGTCTCTGGGGCGCAATCGGTAAATTCTGGGATCAGCGCTTCAGTCGTTACAAGCCGACAGGGTAATTCTCGTGTCTCATTCCCCAGGCAAAACCCCTCATTCCAGTACGCAGATCATTGCGCTTCAACCCCGATATCAAGATTGCAACGATCTTCCTCAGGTGCAGGTCCATCCTTCTCCGCAGTGGTTCAGGGTGAACAAACTTCAGAACATATGCAATTCACCAGACTGACAGACGTTTGTAGGTCGGCCCAAAACCACAACTCCGGATGGCGTTGACCCAACCAGTCGTTCTTCGCAACCTCATGGTACGAATACTGCCATATCCGTCACTTCATTTTAATTATGTACTACTAGCTTACGAAGTTTCTCAAGGGGCCGTCGGCACCGTTCCAGAGACTGTGAATGACCCACCCAACCCAACCCGTAGCACTCTCGAGACGGCGAAAGACTACATCGGGGTCGGATGGAGTCTTGCCCAGATGTTGCTTAACAAGGCGCCGGAAGCTGTGGACACAAATCCAGTCAAGATGGCCTTCGGTCTTGCCAAAATCGTTCTTCAACTTAAAGATGTTCGTCGGCAATTCTTCTCGCGAGTTTGTTGCTGATTTGCCTCATAGGGGATGGAGGACAACAAAGATGTAGTCGAACAACGAATACTGTCGACGTTATCCCAGCTTCTCGAGGTGGAGAGCGCTCTGGATGACTGGGCTGCGAGTCATGCGGAGGAGCCGCGTGGGATGAGTGAATTTAGAAGGTGCTGCACCCCACTCTCCCCCATTTTGGGCATACGCTCACAAGTAACGATTGCCTAGGACCGTCACGGAAGAACTAGAGAAACTAAAGCATCTCAAAGAGCAGTCGAGTTTCAGAAAGTTCGCAGTGCAGGAGGACGATAAGAAGCGGATCGCACAGATATTCGAGCGCATCAACGACGCCAGGCTGCGGCTAGGGGTAGGTCTTTCCGTTATTGTGCTTATCCCGTTATCAATTGCTTCTCTCACCGACTTAGTTGGCGACTAATCTCAGGGTCTACAAGATGGTGTACGCGATAGAGGAGAACACAAGGGTATGTGGTCTTGTCCCTTCAACCACATTCTGTGCAAACCACCCGCCAGCAAATGTTCATGAAACAGCTCGAGGCGTCAAATGTCGCCGACCACAGATACCACCTGGAAGGCGAAGAGAAACGATTGCTGTGTCGTGCAGTCTGCACACCCGGAACGCGCGAGCGCATTTTGGACAGCATCACGACGTGGGCTAGAGATTCCTCGTCGGAGAGTCAGACGATATACTGGCTATTCGGCCTGGCTGGCACCGGGAAGTCCACGATCGCCTTTACCCTTGCTCGCCGCTTCGAACTAGCTGGCAATACTGACACAACTGCCTTGGGAGGCAATTTCTTCTGTTCGAAACAATTTGAGGAGACCAAACAGGCCAAACGGATCGTCCGTACCATCGTGTATCACCTGGCCCTCGTATGCAAACCGTTTGCGAATGCTCTCACCCGTTGCGGAAGGTTCGATGCCATCCATCGCGATGTTCGTACGCAGCTTGAAGATCTCCTTGTTCAACCCTGGCACGAATCCGAATCCGACCGACTCACAGACCCCTCTACGCCGAATTACCTCATCGTCATCGACGCCCTAGACGAGATAGACGGAAAAGGTGGTTCTGACTTTTTGCGCAATCTCCTCGACATTATCAATAAACACCACTTACTGGGTCTCAAGTTTTTTGCCACGAGCCGTCCAGACCCAGATCTTGTCAACCATCTAAGATCTTTCGAGGACAAGCAACTTTATCGTCTTGAAGAAGTGCCGTTCGAGGAAGCGCAAGACGACATCGCAAAGTATCTTAATGCGACTCTTCCGCACTTTGTAGGCAGTCCAGGAATGGATCGTCTGGTATCTCAGGCGGCTGGCTTGTTCATCTATGCTGCAACTATAGTGAAGTACTTGGCCGACCAGGAAGAAGTAGAACAGAAAAAACTCCTGGATCAGCTCCTCGCTTCCTCTGCCTTGAGTATTCCGCAAACGGAAGAGGATGAAGCGCCCCTGCTTGATCAGCTGTATTTTCAAATCCTTTCCAATGCGTTTCGCGAAGTGCGGCCAGCAGTGCAACAGGACCGACTCAAAATTCTTCACACATTTCTCTGCACCGCGGAGCGTACCTCAGCGTCCATTGTCGCCAATCTCGTTTTCGCATCGGACGCCAATTCGTTCAATAGGCTCGTTGATACTGTTCTCGCACGGCTTCATGCTGTGCTCTATACCCAACACGACCGGGTTCTCTGGTACCATAAATCTTTCCCCGACTTCCTGTTTGATCCGGATCGATCAAAGAAATTCTGGTGCAATGAAATGGAGCACCATCGACGTCTCATGGAATCTTGTTTCCGAATCATGAAGTCAGGCTTACGGTTCAACATTGCAAATATCCCATCGTCTTTTGTGCTCGATTATGACAACACCATGCTCCCAGATGCGGTCAAGCAGAACATCTCCCCCTCCTTGAGCTACTCCTGCCGAAACTGGGATTACCACCTTTGCGCCGTTGAGACGGAGGATATGGCTCCGCTATGTGAGACCCTATCCGAGTTCCTCAAACTCCCCCTCCTTTTTTGGATCGAAGCAATGAATCTCTTGGGATTGCGCGGCCAGTGTGATCCAATGCTTCGAAATGCGTGCAAGTGGGTTACGGAGGTGAGTGTTTCGTTAGCTCAGTAATTGATTATTAATTTAATTTATGGTGTAGTCCCACTCAGCAGTGGCTGAACAATTGGCCGAGGCGGCAACATTTGGTGCCTACTTCAGCGGGAGCGGGGCCTCATTGTCAACACCTCACCTATACATATCAGCACTAGCAACATGGCAGCGGAATGTGGAGCCTTGTCAAGGATGGAAGAGCCATTTTTCAGGGATTCCAAGGTTCACCAATGCCCCGCGACGTGGCATGCCAGTGATGACTATTGTGTCGCCGAAGGAAGTACTAGATGTTGCATTTTCACCTGATGGAAGACGCATTGTCTCTGGCTCATTGGACCATTTGGTGCGGGTATGGGATTCATCGACAGGAGAGCTGCAGAATGTGCTCAAAGGCCACATGGGTTTTGTCTGGTCAGTCACATTTTCGCCCGATGGCAGATGGATTGTCTCTGGCTCAGAGGACAATTCAGTGCGGGTATGGGATGCATTGACAGGAAAGGTGCAGAACGTGCTTGAAGGCCACACAGAATCGGTCCGGTCAGTTGCATTTTCCCCTGATGGAAGACAGATTGTCTCTGGTTCAGTGGACAATTTAGTGGGAGTATGGGATTCATCAACTGGAGAGGTGCAGAATGTGCTCAAGGGCCACACGAATTCAGTCATGTCAGTTGCATTTTCACCTGATGGCAGACAAATTATCTCTGGCTCATCAGACAATTCGGTGTGGATATGGGATTCATTGACAGGAGAGGTGCAGAATGTGCTTGAGGGCCACACAGATTCAGTTTTGTCAGTTGCATTTTCACCCACTGGCAGATGCATTGTCTCTGGTTCATTGGATAATTTAGTGTGGGTATGGGATTTATCCACAGGAGAGGTCCAGAACATGCTCCAAGGCCACACAGATTCAGTTCGTTCAGTTGCATTTTCCTCTGATGGCAGACACATTATCTCTGGCTCATCAGACAATTCAGTGCGGGTATGGGATTCATTGACAGGAGAGGTGCAGAATGTGCTTGAAGGCCACACAAATTTGGTCCGGTCAGTTGCATTTTCACCTGATGGCAGACGCATTGTCTCTGGCTCATCAGACCATTTGGTACGGGTATGGGATTCATCAACAGGAGAGGTGCAGAACATGATTGAAGGCCACAAGCATTCAGTCCGGTCAGTCTCATTTTCACCTGATGGCAGATGCATTGTCTCTGGCTCATCAGACAATTCGGTGCGGGTATGGGATTCATCCACAGGAGAGTTGCAGAACATGCTTGAAGGCCACACAGATTCAGTCCGATCAGTTGCATTTTCGCCTAATGGCAGACAAATTGTCTCTGGGTCAGAGGACAATTCAGTGCGGATATGGGATTCATTGTTGGGAGAGGTGCAGAATGTGCTCAAAGGCCACACAAATTCGGTCTTGTCAGTTGCATTTTCACCTGATGGCAAACACATTGTCTCTGGCTCAGCAGACCATTCTGTGTGGGTATGGAATTCATCAAAAGGAAAGGTGCAGATGGTGCTCAAAGGCCACACGGATACAGTTTTGTCAGTCGCATTTTCAGCTGATGGCAGACAAATTATCTCTGGCTCAGCAGATGATTTTGTGCAGATATGGGATTCATCAACAGGAGAGGTGCAGAATGTGCTCAAAGGCCATTGGTATTCAGCTATGGCAGTCACATTTTCACCTGATGGCAGACATATTGTCACTTCCTCAGGGATTGAAACACGCATATGGGATTCATTGACAAGAAAGCAGCTGCACACACTCTTAGATTCCTCAAAGTCAATCTGGTCAGTTGCATTTTCACCTGATGGCAGATGGATTGCCTCTGGCTCAGACAATTCAGTGCGGGTATGGGATGCATTGACAGGAAAGGAGCAGAATGTGTTCAAAGGCCACACAAATCCAGTCTTTTCAGTCGCATTTTCACCTGATGGCAGATACATTGTCTCTGGCTCATCAGACAATTCAGTGCGGGTATGGGATTCATCAATGGGAGAGGTGCACAATGTGCTTGAAGGCCACACAAGACACATTATCTCTGGCCCAAAGGATGAACCAGTAGGAGTATCTGATGTGTTTTTGGAGAGGCTACCTTTTCCCTATATTCGGGAGAAGTCAACAAGCTTTGCACATGAACATGAATATTCTGGTTGGCTGCTCTCCCCACATGGGGAGGGATATCTTATGTTTGTGCCACTTGATGAACGACTACCTGATGCTGCCAATATACTTACTATACCATGCTCTTCTGCTGCCTCTGTTGATTTCACGAGGTGTACCTTGGGTCCTCAATGGTGGGAGTGCTATTCTCCATAGACCAACACTTTCTTTTGTAATTTTTCTATTAGTTACTCATACACAGATCAACACTTTCTTTTGTAATCTCTCTATTAGCTACTCATACTTGATTTTATCTTTCAACCAGTGCCCATTTCTTTTCTCAATGACCATTATATTTTCCTTGCTGGATACCATCATTTTGATTGTCTATTTCCTGTTGGCCCTTTTTGTGCCATGTTCTGGCTTCAAGGGGGGGAATAAACATCAGGTAGATTGGACCTGATAGATATGGCCAGGTGAAGGTCTAATACAGCAATATCCATCATCAGGAAAAGGCCACCTAGCTCTGGCTGTCTTTAGATGCTTTAGCAGTCTTAGGACATCCTGAGACATCCTGAGACATCCCAGGATGTCTCAGGATGCTCTAGGCTGGCTAAAGCATCTAAAGACAACCAGAGCTAGGTCGCCTTTTCCTGATGATGTTGGTTCACTGCAAAGGGAGGTGACTAACAAAGGGTGGGGCATGAATGCATGATGCATGACCTTCAACTCTAATCACAATGCACCTTTGGCACCAGTTTATAAATAGATATAGGGCCTGTTAGGCCAGTTTCTTGTAAGGTATAACCCCCCCCTAAGAGGCCCCCTTCCTTGAGATGATCATCTGATGTATAAAGTTTCATGTATGAACCAAAATGACCCTTATCACCAGAGCAATAATGCCTCTTATCAGAGCAGTCAATCCACCAAGTCAACTACCTGAAGTACCATCCCATCCTCACTAGAAATACCTTATATCAACAGTTATTCAATACTCTAAAACAAGCCCCTACTCTACCTTATATAGATTGTTAAAAATACATTTTTGAAGAATTGTCAAGTTAGAAATGCCGCAATCAATAAGTAGTGATTGTAATCAGTACCCATACCATCACCCACACCCAAGGTAGGGTCTTTTCCTCCCCAAATAAACCAATAAACCTCGCAAGTGCAGTGTGAGTGTCAATTGATACTGCCATGCAGCCTTGTGAGGTTAGGAAGTTGGTGGATGTATACACACTGGGTATGACACGAATTCCTCCTACATATCAACTCAGATTCCCATAGCAGCAAGTATCCAAGTCAGTGGTATTGAGGGCAGGGTCCTGTGCATGGCCATTGCCAATGCCATCTGCTCTGCACCACCACCAAACCCACAAGCCAAATTAAAGTATGCAGGATGGCAGCGATGCATTTGGTCCAAACCCATGCTGGGAATTGGAATGGTACAGCATAGGTGTGCATCCAAGGGTGATTGTTGTGAGGGGAGTGAATTTTGATGGTGAAATGATGTCTTTCACCAGCTTATGAAAGGGCCTGTATTTGCAATGAATGAGTTCAGGGTTCGCAAAATCAAAATTGTGGAAGGTGTCATCATTTAGACACCCTCCACGACACACCTGATGGGTCTCCCTCACCAAGGGACTCCTCTAACATTCTCGTGCCCTTCCACATCCACCCCAGTCCTTCAAAACAAAGTCCACAGCCCTTGATGAGGGGGGGTGCTTGCAAAGTGGCACCATTTGCATAAACAAGCCCCAAAAAGGCCTATATAAACATAAGATATGGCATAAAATCAATGATAAAAACTTACAAACTTTTTGGGAGGTCTGAGACCATAGGACGGGCAAATGAGAGATGGGAAGGCAATATTGTGGTCGCAGTAGCGGCAAAGTGCCATGTGGTTGCATTCCTTGATCATGTCCCAACTTGGGTCATCAATGACTGTGAGCATTGGCAGCGGCGATATCGATGGGAGAATGTATGCTAAGTGAGGGGGCATTTGTGTGAGATGTGGTGGTTATTATGGCTGAGGAAGACAATTAGCGATGACATCAATTCTGTTCAAAGTTCATGTCATGCATCATGTGACTGTATTCATAGCCAACACTGCACATCCGATGATGCACAAACTGCATGGCTATAGCTGTGCCACTAAAAATAGTGTATATTGTATGTATTCACTGGCCAGAAAATTTTATTTGCCTTACTTCAACAAACTACTGTGCTGAGGAATATATTTTTGAATTTCAACTGTTGATAAGGCAGTGTTCAGGGTCTCAAGTGATCCATCAACTGCAATCACTTGGCAGGCATGTTTGGCAACACCTTGGAGAGCATGATGCTCTCAGTTTCCATAGTTTTGGGGTTATACATTGCTCAATTGACAATGGCAGTCTTATAATATGGCGCATTGGATAAGAATATTTTCATGGTGATACATTTATGAAGTTGGTATATAAAGGCTACTAGGGCTCAAGACAATTCTTGGATATCCAAGTGAAGCTCTTTCCAACCTGTATTCCACATTCCCTCTAAGATGCTTTGCCATCTCTTTCATGCACTCCTTGATATTGCTAATCTTGCGCTTCAGCCAATTCATGTCATTTTCATTGGTAAACACAATGTGCTTCCTTTTACACGGGTGCTCATTTTCAACCTTGAGAACATCTGCATCTCGCTTCAATGAGGGTTCAAAATTGTTCTGGCGTAATTTCAATTAGTATAACTACTTGCAGGCCCAGTGTTGATGTCTCACCTTAGAATTCTGTACCAATACACTGGCCTCCATCATATTCAAATGGTTCCCATTTCCAAGTCCTAAGTTTGGTAAATGTTATTGTAATTGACTCAGGAGTCAGAGGGTGCCGGTTCCTGGCTGGGTGAGGAACACTGCTTTGACCATTTCTGAGTGACTGAGTTTGGTGTATGTCATAGTTGTAATTGAGGTGCTGGTTCCTCAAATGCCATTCTGACTCTCTGAGCAACTGGAGACCAATGAGGGTGAGAATGATTGGGCATGGAAACAGGAGGGTCAGGTGTGCTCTTGCACTCTCGGATGGGTGGGAAATTGGAGGCTGACTTAACCTGAGTCTGATAGAGAGAGAGCAGTGGGTGAGGATAAAGTGGAACAGTGGGATGACACTGAAAACTCATGGCAGAATGCACTCATATTGTGCATTTTTATGTGTTTGGGGGTTGCTGCATAGCAGGGTCAAGGTTGGAGCATAACGACTGCCACTCCAAGGCTGTGGAGTAATTTATCTTCAACCCTCTTGGACTCCACTAGAGTTACGGCAAAAATTGAAATTACTGTGACTGAATAGTGCAATGTTCAGCTGCCCTGATAGCATTTGATATTGAGATTGTTCAGGGAATGAACCTAGAGAAGCAAGTTGACCGCTGTACTCACAAGTAATGTAGTAGCTACTTGCGCCATCTGTAATTGAGGGGGAGGTGGTGTTGTGAAGGGGATGAAGCTTTTCAAGTTATCGCAATGAGCAGTCGAAAATGCAAACAAACAAATACAATCCATCATTAGAACTTAGACAACTCTTTGAGATCACTTTTGTGGCACTGATTCGGTAAAATGCTATCTCTGAATAGCTTTGAAATATCACAAGCATAGTACATAATATTGATATAATGATAATAATGGTAGCTAGAAAATTGCATAGGTAACCATCTGGTGTCCCAAAGCCTAATGCCTATACCCATACACTTTGAAACCCATACATGCATATTGAACTGCTACAGGTATGGAAGGGTGACAAGTAAACCACGGAACTGAATAGCCTGCACCCCTGGCCTCATGCAGAGGTCATACATTCCCATCTTCAATCCCATCTTCCACTTGTAGAAATACATACTTGTGAGCTGACTGAGTAACATTGACAGGGTTTGCAAATGTGCATTCTGGCTCTGGCTCTGGCAGATGAAGGCACCATCAGGAAAAGGCCACCTAGCTCTGGCTGTCTTTAGATGCTTTAGCAGTCCTAGGGCATCCTGAGACATCCCAAGACATCCCAGGATGTCTCAGGATGCTCTAGGACAGCTAAAGCATCTAAAGACAGCCAGAGCTAGGTGGCCTTTTCCTGATGACTATGGTCCGCAGAGAGGTCTAGGACTTTCTTTGGTGAGATCTCCAAGATGGTTTTACAGATCGCTTTGACATTGTCAGGGATGGTGGGGATGTTTTGGACAGAGCTATTGTGTGTGATGATCATGTTTTTCATAGTGTTGTCCCAGAGACTGAGGTCAACAAGCTCACAGAGGAGCCAGGGGCAGAGCATTGATTGTTGCCAAGAATCTGACTAGTCGAAGCTGTAGGCATCGGCATGACCAAGAGGGAATTCCTAAGACCAGTGTGGGTGATCTTCCTCTTCAATGAAGCCCGAGCATATCCAAACTGATTCCAAAGCCATCTTCAAACCACTAGAGGCTTGAATTGCAAATCCCTGGGTGACATTGGACATTTGGTTCATGTAGCAGCACTCGATTGGACTCTCGAGAGCTAGAAAAGGATTTTGCACCAACCAACTGTGATTTTGTTTCTTTTGATGAGCACCTTTGCCTTTTCCTTGCACATAACTTTCCTGAAGAAGCCCCTCACTATGAAGATCTTATATCTTATAGACACTGTCGATAGAGATATGTTCCTACATGTAAATAATTTGTCATGATGCAATAACATTGTCCTGAATGATTGTCAGATACTGGTCAGTAGGCTCAGCACTAAAAATGCCATGACCATCAGCACCTCAGATATGATATTCCTCCTCTTGGAGGCCGGTTAGGACTTGTGAGAGCTACCAGAGATGATGTGAGGTAATAGTCTTCTGATATGTATACCAGGAGAAAACTTATCACAGACTGATTGTTCATACCAGCAGTTTACCAGTGGTGACATAATCTAACAACAGACTAAAATAGCTGCCCTCAAGAAGTTGATCAGTTCTTATATATTCATCAGCTGTCACAACCATTGATATACTAATTTCGATTTTTCCGACATCACAGAGCGACTCATGAATGGCGGGAACTCACTTATCTACACATTTAACTCTGCAAAGAGTGAACTGCCCCAACAGGATCACATCCAGACTCACAGAGGTGCACAACTGGTACCTAACAGAACTTGCATAGGTCTACAATTTGTGGTCCCTGATGTCATTCGGGATGATTCAAGAATTAAGATGCGATTCAGATGGCTGAATCCACCCTTGAATTGTGGGAACAGTGAATCGCTGAATTCAGAATCACCTCTGGATGTGATTTAGGCTGCTCAAGGTTTTATGTAATAGATAAATAAATTCTCTTGGCCTAATTATTTTGTCTAAAGAAGGTCAAAGTAGGATGTGATTTCATAGAGATTCATGATCCTGATTCCTGAATCTCATTTTGAATCATGTGTGAATCATTTACTCTGACCATCTTTAATGTATGCAAAGTTCGCTACACCCTGCTTGGTTGAGTTTCTACATGCATATGCCAGTAGTTCATATGACCTCAAAATCAAAGAGACTAGTGATGAAACTGCTATGGAACTCTTAAAGCTTGTTGATGAAGCAGCAAAATATCAGATTGATAATATCATTGATAGTGGTGATTTTCTTGAGAATTTTAGGAAGGGGATTGGCAGAGAAAGTTGTTAGCTTCTTGAATGGATTAGAATTCCACTAAAATTTTGTTTTAGAATTCTTCAAAATATCCACACCACACAAGGCAGATCTGTTCTGGAGGTGGATTCCTTTGCCATCCATGGGCTGATTCGGCGTTTTACCAGTTACTCGTTGCAGGATAGAACAATAGAAATTTTGATCAACAAATAATTTGACAAAGGAACTTTCCAACAAAGATTACAAACTACATACTAGTATTACATGATGCTTTGCTCTTTTTAGACTAATAAGTACAAGTTGGGAACAGAGACATACTGCAAATTTATCAACATTTGAACAAGGGGGGCCTGGGATGTTAAAAATTGCATGGGGTCAGTAAATCTTTTTAAGATGCTGGGCCTTACCCCCCCTCCCCCCCAAAAAAGAATATGTCAGACCAAAAAAGGAAATTTCAGACAAAAACATATCTCCAATAGTGATTAAAAATGAAAATTTTGAAAGGTTTCTATTCAATTTGGAGTTTAATACAACTATTACATCTATTTATGAGATGTTCCTTCAAAATCTGAAGGACTTAAGATGACACAACAGGCCCATTTCATCTCATTACCACTTGTGAGTTACAAGAACACCCTAATTCTTTGGTTAGCACTGGTGTTATGCTCAAGTTTGATACTAATGTCATGGAAAAAGTTACAATACTGTGATTCCGGTCAAGAAATTGGTATCATATGTAAAAAAAAATTCTTTTTAGCCCTTTGGGCTTGACTCCCCCCCTCCCCCCTACCCCAGGTCACAGAACAACATCCTAGGCCCCCCTTGCATTCAAAAAAAAATTTAAGCTCTTAATCTGCCAATTTAATTGCAGGGATTCTAAAGCATATACAGTCATCCACCATCAAATGATACAGTGAAACTTTAAAAATCAAACTTAAATTCAGTAAAATAAATTTTTGTTACAAAAAAAGCATAATAAATCTAGATAATGTGAGTACTATCCACCACCAAAATTTCAGAGGATTTGGTTATGTTGCTGTTGAACAATTGTCAAAAAAGACCTATATCATTTAGTGGTGGAAAAGGTGTTCAGCGAAATCTGTAAAACACCTAGTTTTGAGAAGGGAGTGCTGTACTCAGAACATGTCCAATCCTTCCAAAAATTAGAACGATGTCAGATAATATGTAGCAGCATCTAATAGAATTTATTTTATAAAAATGTGCCCATTTTTACAAAAGTTATTAGCTCAACAAAAGTGTATCATTCACTGGTGATGTACCATTTGCCAGTGGATGACTGTACTAGGGACTAACATGGATTGGGAATATCCAGATAATACCCATGACCATTGCTATCCATATCTGAACCAAACCGTAACTGTAATTATGTGCCTTATCCAGATAACTGCGGATTATCCGTTCTTTTACACATGGGGGTTTTCAAAAATTTGGGGACCCAAATATTTAAATCCAAAATATTATACAATAGTTAGAATATAAATGAAGATTTGTAGTTAAAATATTTCATAAGACATGATATTCAAGCTATTGGGCAAGCTATTTGGGGTGTAGAATATTTTGTATATTGTACAACATATTAGGGTTGTAGAATAGTTTAACTATTGCAGAGTGCAATAGCAAATGCCCACTTATTGCCCACTCACTGCCCACCTCATTGCCCACTCACTGCCCACTCATCACCCACTCACTGCCCACTTATTGCCCACTCATCATCTACTTAAATTCTGGCAGTAGACGATGAGTGGGCAGTGAGTGGGCAATGAGTGGGCATTTGCTATTGCACTCTGCAATAGTTAAACTATTCTACAATCCCAATATGTTGTACAATATTCAAAATATTCTACACCCCAAATAGCTTGCCCAATACTGTACTATTTCGACTGATTGTTCATGTGACGTGTAACAGTTGATCGTGAACTGAACAAATGTAGTAAATGTAACATGTAACGGTGAGGTATGAACATGTTACAATACAAGGTTTTTAAAGCCACAAAAATGGCAAAATTTGCTGCTGGTGGTGCTAAGTATGTACTTGCTATGTACAGCTCGCTATTCACACTCTGTGCCTGCAAAATCTATGTTCAAACCTGCACGTCAGATTTACACTGCACACACGGTACAACTATCATCATTTCCACTTAGATGGCAATTGAATTTCTTAATTGAGGTCCAGGAAGGCCCAAGGTACAAGGAGCTGAACCCCATACAGCTAAAAGCTAATGTGATTTCTGGACCTGGGAATGAACAAATTTTCCAGTTGTAACAGGTAACAACTGGTCATGAACAATGTGTCCCATGAACAAGTTAGGTAACATGTAACATACCATGAACGATCGGTTGAAATAGTACAGTAGCTTGAATATCATGTCTTATGAAATATTTTAACTATAAATCTTCATTTATATTCTAACTATTGTATAACATTTTGGATTTGAATATTTGGGCCCCCAAAATTTTGAAAACCCCCGTGTGTTAGAGGACAAAGGAAATGGCATTTGCAGTGACTTCCCTGTGTCTCTTGCATTAGTATCATGTTTTAAGATATAATATTAATATATTTTGCCATTTGAACTCTCACAAATATGATGAAAATGGCCAAATCTGATATTCAAATTAAATAGCATGAATAAATAATATTTAAATGCAACTTGCAAGCCAAGATATACATTCTCAACTGGTCATCATCAAGTAAATCACATGCAACACAATATGGGCTCACAAACATTCAAGGCATGTATATCAATTAGTTCGTGGGCTATTTCCCAAGTTTTCAGGCATTGCAGCAATAGTGGGGGTGAAGATTTGAAATTGAGTGAATATATAATAAACTTGTACTATATGTCTATGTTCTCAAAACCTCAGGCTCCAATATTTGTAATTAGTATATAAATTAATTCCCCTCTTCAAAAGCTTTCTAACACGCCCAGATTCAAGCAAAACAGATGAGAATGAACTTAGGAATAAACAGTTGAGTGCAGATTGCTCACGGATATATCTGGATTATGCTGATCTGAACTGTATCTGAACCATATTTGGTAAAATCCATGGTTCAGTTACAGATTGGGTCCAGATCTATCTGTGTTAGTCCCTAGACTGTACCCAGGACCCATGCTCCTTCAGTTTCGCCATAAACTCCAACCTCGACAGTCAAGCAGAGTACCATCTGCCCTCTCCATCTAAAAACTCAACAATCTCTTCAAAAAGATCCATGTGCCACTCTCTTTAAGAATCTTTGCAGCAGCTGCATGTATGGCGATGAGATGCAGGGTGGGAAGTGGGATGGGTTGAGTTACTGGAGCCATTCGGCAGCTGTAGTTGTCAAGTATGATGGTCATACCATTCCTGGGTTGACATGGGACACCCTTGGTTTGCTAGGTTCATATATCTTCCACCTATATTCTTTGGGTCCCCATGTGATGTATTGAGAGAAAACCAGGAATGATTTGGAGTTACCTCAGTAGTCACACTAGGGACTAACATGGATGGCTTAATCTGGTTGATACCCATGACCATTGCTATCCATATCTGAACTGAACCGTAACCATAATTATGTACCTTATCTGGATGACCATGGATTATCCAAACTTTTTGAGGATGAAGAAAATGGCACTGGCAGCCATTTTCTTGTGGCCTTTGCATAGGTATCATATTCTCAGAAGGCATATCTATATATTTTGACAAAAATCTTTATTTGAACTCTCATAAATGCAATGAAGACAGCAAACTCCATTAATTCATGTTATTTAATTTTTTAATTTGAATATTATGATATTTAATTGCAGTCATTTTCTTGAGGCAGATTGACCACAAGTGGAGAAGGAGAATCACCAAAATTCTCCCAAAAAATAATAGAGTAAGTATCCTGTAATATATATCTACCCATACTATATATTTTTCACATTGTTGAAAGGTCAATAAATGAGCTTTCAACGATGTAGAAAAAATGAAACAGATAGAACCGTTATCCGAACTTGGTAAATCCAGTTTGGTCCGGATGTATCCGTGTTAGTCCCTAAGTCATGCTAACACATGGCAGAACTTGAACCGGTTGAACACACGAAAGACACAGACTTCAAAGGTCAACACATTCTCTGGGGTAAACATTAATCCCTCCAACTGACCCTAGTCCGAGCAGCAATCCGAGTGAACTTGAAGGACCACAGGATTTTGAATGACAATGCTGCAGACTCGTAATTAAAGTTTGAGAACTAAAATATTAATTTGGGAGAAACAAAAAACTACACACCATATCGGTTCCTGGTTCCCAATATCATTCATTGTCTCCATTGGCATTCAATATTCATTGCTTGGAAGTGGAACTCTTTGATGGCCAGCATAGTGGTCGGCAACAGATGCTGATGGAGGACATTGAATGTATGGAGGCCAATACTGAGAAACAATGATACTCATTGGAGGTTACAGTATCAAGTGTCAATGAAGTTTGTTGGAGGCCAGCGAGTCCCACCATTGATTTCCGTTGAGTTCCAATGGTTATCATCGTAATTGGCTGGTGTTTCCAGCTCTGGGCATATGACTGATTCAACAAGGTTGGAGTTATGATATGATGAAGATAAGGTTGTATGTAAAGCATGGATTGTGGGTATGCTTTGAGATTGAGTGAATGTATGATGGGGGTTAAATTAAGGAGTTTAAATTGGTCAAATTCAAATGTCCCCAAATATCGCATTGTACATTGTAGTTCAATCGTATATTCATATGTGCGTGCTACAAGCTAGGTTATGACTAACATGAATCACAGAATAAGCGGCATTAAGGACATGTAGTATATTCCAAAACAATTCTAGAAGAACTATTTCTGTTGCAATGAATCTGTGGAAGAAAGGCTACAGACTCTCTTCCTGAAGTTCTTGAGAAAATTGCCACCGACTTTGGTTGGCATAGTATCAAGGATCTGCAAATCCACTCCTTCATCAGTGAGCTTTAAAAGTTGGAGAGCAGTGTCATCGCTGATATGTGATTCCTTGGCGGCAGACTTCAGCGTTAGCAAGTGCTGATGGCCCTGATGATAGAGCTGCAGGATGTGATTCCAAGAAAATGGTTCCATCCCATCGAATGTTGTACATTCCATGAACTGAAGGTAGGGAAGAAAGGATTCGTGGCTGGCATCTTCCAAGGGGATAGTGCTGTTACCAGGGGGCGAGTTGAATATTTGAGCGAGGATGTCGTCCATTATGCTGTTGGGTAACCAGAAGTATAATCGAAGGCACTCAATGGAGGGCATTGCTTGAAATAAATTGGAGAGATCATTAGGAGGTGCTGAGATGATTCGCAAGTTCAGTATTTTGAGGCAACAACCCGAGCGTTTTAGAAGGGATACCATGGCTGTCACAGATAAGGGACTGCTCTGAGTGCTGTGTGTCCATTCTTCAAGGGAGGGAACATTGATCGCCTCCAAGAATCATGTTCTAGTGCATGAAGATTGCAGCGAACGCAGTCGTTGATAAAGGATAGTGGTGCCAAGCTTGACCATGGCATCGCCCCTACATTTTGCCAGACAATAGTCCAGAATGGCAGGTGCTCACTGTAAGATGTCAAGGCACTCATTCACGTTCAGACCAAACAAAAATGCATGTGTGATATTGCCCCAGCCAATATCAATTGATCTTGGTGAGATGTTATTGAGTGCTACATCAGGAAAAGGCCACCTAGCTCTGGCTGTCTTTAGATGCTTTAGCTGTCCTAGAGCATCCTGAGACATCCTGGGATGTCTTGGGATGTCTCAGGATGCCCTAGGACTGCTAAAGCATCTAAAGACAGCCAGAGCTAGGTGGTCTTTTCCTGATGTAATTGTGTAGGGAAGGGCTTGGATTTCATCATGAATTTCGGCATAGGTAATGTCCCTCCATCAATTCCAAGCTCGAGAACACAGAGTTGGTTGGGCTGCATGGAACCACAAAGGCACTCGGGAATGTCAGCACTCACATCGAGATGGAGATTTTGCCATCAGCTGGAGTGTAGGTTGATAACCTCTATAACCAAGTCTGCGACTGGCTCCAAAGTTATGATAGTGGATTCATCCGAAAATTCATCATAGGATGGGGAATCATCATTGCTTTCTTGGGAGCACCTAAAATAACAGAAGAAGATGGTCAAAGGACATGTCCTTGATTGACTCAGCCATTCGTGGAGCAAACCAGGCAACCCCTCAACCAGAGAGCACTTCATCGACGGTGGAATTGTTAGATATAGGGTATCCCAAAGCTCTGGTGTTGCCCATGCCAACTGGCACCACTTCCGACACACTGCTCCCAGTCTCAACACTCTAGTAAATCGTGCTGCTCTCCTCTATTGGTCCAAATCAAATGTCGGCAAGCAGAGGCGAAATATATGGGAGCCGATTTCTGGTGGCAATTTGTGAATGAAAGGATCATGGATTTCATTCAACCTGCTTCCCAGCGAGTGGTGTTTCACCTTCAGTTTCATAATCTCTCTTTCCAATTGTTCAATTTGCTTTCAGATCACTTCCCTCTCTGTGCATGCAGAGCAAGGGCCACCTTTGAACATCGTACAGGTGACTGGTTGGTCCTTGGCACTATCTCCTTTACAACAGCTGCAGAGCCTCGGTTTCACCATAGGATCATTGATGAACTGCCTTTGTCATTGGCGAAACCTAATGAGATGATTGAGATGAGTATCTAAGTTGATTTCAAAAGAATGAGTAAAATACCAGATGGAAGGGTATTGTGACGTTGTTCCCACATCGGACTAATTTGGATTATGTGGGCCAATCAAAAGCAACAAACTGCCCCAGACATGGCAGGCAAATAGCTGACCAGTGCAAGAAAAATGTTGCCTGACCAGTGACTTGACCAGTGACTTTTACAGTCAAAAGGAGGTCAAAGGTCAGTCACAGTTCTGTCACACCACATGACCCCATTCTTTCCTCCCACATCCCTCTTTATGAGTATGCCCACTGACATTGACACTGTTCCGGGGACTGATAAGGTACATTATCACTAGGTGTTTCAATTCATGCTAACTGTCATTGTTCATTCCAGTGCTCGCTCTCCATTCGCCTGCCCTCTTGAGTCTTTGACGCATGTTGTGAGTTAGCTCTATCCACAGCGTCAGGGTTCTCAGCCACCACACCCCAACCACAAGCATTATTGTTACTGGGCTCTCCGTTTACCTCCTCTGACACGTGTTGTGAGATATTCTCTATCCACTGCATCAGAGGTGTCAACCAGGGCCAACTAATCATGTCGGAACACATATTGCACATCCATTGTGCCTCTATCCCCCAACGCGTGTTGTGAGTTAATCTCTATCCACAGCGTTGAGGTTCTCCAGGCCCTCCATTGTGTGTTGTGAGTAAATCTCTATACACAGCCTTGGGGTCGAACATCCTTCAATTCACACCAGCTCGCATCCTGTACATCCCTTCCGCTCCGCTCCCTAGGATGGCATCTTCCAGCAATGTTCAACTGACTCCACATCACTGATATTCATACACCAAGGTTGACTTTTACCATGTCTTTAATCCTTTTATCTTTCCTTTGACTTCAAACTAGGAAGTCCATGTGCTCACCAGTCTTTCATGTTTTAATTTATGATGCCGGGACAAGTTTGGAGTCGAGGCTGCCACATGTTGGCTGTTTTGAGGTAAGAATTTGAATATCACATTGAAAATACTAACTCATAAGTAGTGTTTGAAGGTCCAGTCTCAAGACTGGAAAAAGACCAAGACTGGACCAGACCAAGACCGATCAAGACCAGAAATTCTCAGGACCGATCAAGACCGTAACTGCGGTCCAGTCTTTGGTCCGTCACCATTTTCGAAAATTAGAGACCGAGCAAAGACCGGTCTTAGCAGTCTCAACTGGTCCTTTAGGCCTCAAATATATTCATGTATTTCATTTACCAACTTGTGGAAATTAATTGGATTTCAACGTCAATATTTAATTGAAACCACGTGGCTGACAAATGAGCATGTTGATTGTTGTCTCCCTCCATCCGAGTCAATTTTGTCGCTCTCTCTTGCATCCCCCCCCAATGCCCCAGAAATCCAGTTCTAGGTTAGTTATTCGTTTGTGCATTTGTAAACTAATACCATTTGAATCTAGTTAGGTTAGATCACACCCCTCCCCTCATCTAGGGATGTGGGTGCCCAACCACGCTCGTCATCGTCAATCCCCTAGTCAATTGCTCACATTAGGCCAACTCAGGGTGAGTTCAACAATTCAAGCCACAACCACACTGACCGCCAAACCCTCCCACCAGCCTGAATGATGCCATGTCAGTGATCACCCACCTCAGCTCCAGTCGACAAGCACAGTCAACCCCTCCCCCCTTAAACATTGATCCCTGACACTACCTACAAATGCCACATAGCCACTGATGTCGACCTTGAATCCCACCACTATCGAAGCCGCTCACATCAACAATGTCAACCTTGAATGAAGCCCACCTATGTCGACAAATGCCATGTAGATACCTACGACAATGCCAGAAATGATGCAGGCAGGTATGGGGCTGCCAACACCAAGGGTGGGCGGGCAGCAGGTACCAAGCAGAGGGTCCCAATAACGATGACCAGGGCAAAGGTGCGAGCTGTTCTTATTTCCTTTCCACTTTCCACTTACTGTACTATTTCGACCGATCATTCATGGTATGTTACATGTTACCTAACTTGTTCACAGGACACATTGTTCATGACCAGTTGTTACCCATTACAACTGGAAAATTTGTTCATTCCCAGGTCCAGAAATCACATTAGCTTTTAGCTGTATGGGGTTCAGCTCCTCATACCTTGGGCCTTCCTGGACCTCAATTAAGAAATTCAATTGCCATCTAAGTGGAAATGATGATAGTTGTACCATGTGTGCAGTGTAAATCTGATGTGCAGGTTTGAACATAGATTTTGCAGGCACAGAGTGTGAATAGCAAGCTGTACATAGCAAGTACATAGCTTAGCACCACCGGCGGCAAATTTTTCCATTTTTGTGGCTTTAAAAACCTTGTGTTGTAACATGTTCATACGTTACATGTTACATTTACTACATTTGTTCAGTTCATGATTGACTGTTACATGTTACATGAACAATCGGTCAAAATAGTACAGTACCTTTGCCACGATCTGCCTAGACTGCACACTCTAACTAGTTGATCACCTCAAGCACCCACCACTTCCACCACTTCCACCACGTCGACCATTGACCACTGCATGCACCTCAATCCCTACCACCACCACTTCATTCACTCCCTATTTCCCCACAAATACCGTAGCAATGCATATATAATATATTTTGTACCTTTTTCATGTACATAGAGAATAAAGACTGGTCCAGACAAGTTCGCAACCGGTCTCAACCATAACTGGTTGAGACCAGTCCTGTAACCGTGTAAAGACCACCAAAATTGCTCTGAACCGGTCTCTGTCGGTTCAGTCCAGTCTTTGGGGGTATTTGAAAATATGAAGACCGGTCTCGGTCTCGGTCCAAGCCTCTCGAGGCCCAAAGACCGGATGGGACCGGACCTTCAAACACTACTCATGAGACGCAGTCAGTAACAGCCCCAAAACTGGCCCAACAATCCACAGAACCGCTGCTCAGCTGGAGTACACAAGTCCACGCCCCGATTTGGGAGCACCCCCTCATTATGAGATTGCTTGTGAGTCATGTGTTGATATATCATTGAAGAAAATGCCCCTTCGCACATCATATAACCCTGCTGTAATTCCCCACATCAGGAAAATAACATGCTGCTAGGCTTGCTGGAACTGCTGGAAAGTGCTGGACTTACTGGACTTACTGGGGCCAGCCTCAAATTTTCATAACAATATTTCCAGTGCTCCAGACAGATTTGCTAGGTCTAGCAGTTCCAGAATAATTTACAAATCTCTTAATTATTGAAATCCTGGCACATATTTAGTGGAAATTGTTTACAACCAACCAGCTAAATTATTGAAAGAAGGACTCTGAGAGTGAAAACCGGGAATTGCTTATCTCACTCTGGCATCCATCCTCAACTGCAGCACCGTGGTCTGAGCAACACTCAAATCTTCCCCATGCTCCTTAATTCCACTATTGTTTTCCCTCAGGAGTCAGCTTCCTCATCTCTTCTTGAGCCGTGACCTTTACCTGCCACCGGATATGATGCTGATTGTCAGATTCAATGGATTGTATGTGGTGCCTCCTCAAGTTTGGTTGGGAGTTTGTAGGCTTGGTTGTCTGGGATAATTGGCCACCCCTTGGATCGATAGCTCTTTCATTGTCGAAACAGTTGGTTGCAGTTGTGTGAACCAAGGTGTGAGCTGGAGTCCGAGGGCCGGTTGACTTTTGGAAAAAGTTTCCAAGTCCATTAGAACTCCAAAAACCATGTGATCATGTTGAACTCCCAATAAGGGAGTTCCACTTCGTTGATTTGCTCATTCTTTCTTTTCCCTTCACCACTCAAAAGGATGTCACTGTCTTGTGCATCCTCCCTGTTCTTACATGCCCACTCCTTAGGTCTCTCATTCACTTTGCATCTGGTATGTTTGCTTGTCAAATCCTGACGGTTTCTCATCTCACAGGCCATGCAGTCATCAATGCCCTCTGTCTCACTGACCATTGGTTGTTCCAGTGAATGCATAGGTACAACTATTCTGTGATGCCCCTACCACCGTTGGACCTACTTGTAAGTTGCAGCTTTGTTTACCTTTCTTGCTATGAACTCACCACATTCAGAAGCCATTGTCAAATGCAGTCATAGGTGATTGAGGAGGGATTTTGGGTGACTGGAGGCTGGGACAAGGTGATAATGCAGGGACGCTTTACTTCCCACTTGACGCTGACTGAAATGGTTGACAATAAGGTGTGTTTTTGTTGGTTCTCATTTGTTCGATTCCTCCTCACAGTACATATCTGACTAGGGAAACATGAGGGCATTTTTAAGCCCCCTTGTTTCTATATGCCTTGCTGTCCACCTTATGACAATGCACAATATGAAGCAATACGGATACCCTGGGAGTTCTCACAATCGCAACTGCCATCGTTTGTAGTTTACATTTTAGTTCTCATTCATTCTTACTGATATTTGTTACTGGTAGCTCATCAGGAAAAAGTCAAAAGTATATAGAGACCGATATAGCCTATATAGCACTCATAGCACTGTTGCAAGCCCCTCAATATATTGTGCTCTATAGTTTTCCATAGTTTCCCATAGTTTGGTGGGTTGCAATAGAGAGCTATATATCACTATAGATTTTCATGTAGTCTCTATTGGATATCAGGCAACCAGTTGATTCATAGGCACTAGCACAATATATAGGCCATTATAGGACTCAATTGTTTATGCAAAAAAGATAGGGGCCAAACAATATATTTCCAGACACGACAACAGGGGAATAACTAGTATACATCCTCACCATCTTCTTCAGTCTCGGTCCTCATACTCCTTCAAAGCAGCAGCAAAGGCAGACCAGAAAAGCATAAGACAATTTTGAGTTACTCACTTCAACTCTTGCATCCAGCTGGGTGCCTTCAAAACTTCACAATAACTACATTGAGAGATTCGACCGAGGTGGAGAGACCTGACGACATTTGAAGGGGTAAGCCAGTCGAATCGACTGCCGTAAAGGATGGGCATGGGGCTGCTTTAGGTGAGTCGACATTGTCATCAGTTGGATGGAGTGATATCACCCACATTGAAGAGCGTGCTTGGGTGGGGGGATACAATGCATCCCAGCCTTTTACTGCAAATTGGAACGGTTAATATAAATAGGGGGTGACAGGGAAAGCTCATACCGCAATGCACACCCTGTCAGAGGGGAAAGAGCTTGCAACTATGTTGACAGTGCCACCTGCCCTCCTACCTCACAATGTTTAGTAGCAGGCAATGACGATGATATAGGCAGCTCTTACCAAAATGGGCGCTGTGTCATATTGCAGCGAGTAGACTGAGAGCTACGGCGAAGAAGAGGTGGGGTCATGTTACCATGTCCAATGTTGGCTGTGAAGGCGGTGTGGCAGCATCAGCCACGTTGACACTGGTTGAGGTGGGGGCATCCGGAGTAATTGAGAAGGGTACGGGTCATCGACAGCATCCACAGCAATGGAGAGGAGCTGTGTCAACAACATCATCAACACTGAGGAGATACAGCGTCAGCCACGTCGACGGCCCAGGTTGAGGTGGTGGGTTGCGGAAGAATTGACTGGAAATTCAATATTCAACAAACACGATCACATGTGCTTGCAAGCTGAGTTTGAACTGACTTTGCAAATTCACGACTTGGACTCCTCAACGATACTTTGTCGTGACTCGTCGGCCCTACTCCCACTTTTCTTGGCCACCACTAATATCAGCCAGCCTTATAAGCTAGAATTATATATGATATGTTGCTAGTTTGCCAACTAAGAGCATACTTCTACAAGGGCAACGACCTACCTGGCAAGTTGCCCAAGGGCCATATATAACAATATGTGACATTTATTGGTAGGGTGGGGTATGTTAGTAAGGGCGGGTTGGGGTGTTTTTGATGCCATGGATGCCGGATCGGAGGGCGGGGCATGCAGGGGGTAAATTTGGGTGAGGCGGGGATATGTAAACATATGTAAACAAAAATATCACCAGAATGGATGCTGGGGGCGCTTATTTGCTGTTGGGTGCAATTGGCGGGTGTTTCCGGTGGGGAAAAAACATATTTAGGGTCTAGTATAATAATAAAAATTTATCCCGCTCTTTCCCTGGCCATTGGGGGGCGGGACGGGGTGGATGGCAGCGGGGGGCATTGGATGACACATTCTAATTATAGAACACGTCATCAATTATGGGCCATCCAGGTGCTTTCTCGCTGTTGGGAGCATTTGGCAGGGGGGTTTCAGGTGGGGTAAAATGTATTTAGAATCTATTACATTATTAATAGCTTACTCTACCATTAATTTAGCTATTGGGGAGCGGGATGGGGTGGATTGCAGCAGGCGGCTTTGGATGACGTGTTCTATTTATGGAACACGTCATCAATCACTGCGCTTGGGGATCGTCCTTGTCATTGGTGACGTTGGGCAGTTTTTTTTCATAGAAATGTGTGTAGCTATGACATAAATATAGCTAGTCTACCCTTTTCTATGCCCCAGGGGAGGTGGGAATGGGTGGATGGGGACAGGCACCTTTGGATGACACAGGACAGCTCTCATTTCTCTTATCTTAGATACAAGTCCTTATGAACAATTTATTCAATATATAAAGGACCCACACTTACAGTGTGGATCCAAAGTCGTAGGTACAATCAATTATAAAGAAAAAATGGGAGTAGAACCATGTGGCTCTGCTCCCTTGTTCAATTACTCACCCCTGCACTCATTGACGATGAGCCGTGCTCGTTGATGTCTACCTCAGGTCGCACTGCCCTTCCTCCTCCTCCTGGTGGTTTGATTTGCCCTTGTCACATGGGATTGTATCGCACTGGCCCTCCTCCCCCTCATCGTGGTGGGTTGAGTCGCCCCCCTACTCGTCGCGTTGGGTTGGGTTGCACTTGCCCTCCCTCTCGTCGTTGGGCTGGGTCGCACTTGCCTTCCTCCTCCTCATCGTATTGGGTTGGGTTGCACTTGCCTTCCTCCTCTTCGTCGCGTTGGGTTGGGTTGCACTCACCCTCCCCCTTGCTTGTCGTCGCAGTGGGTTGGGTCGTAACCGGACTTCTCTTCTCCTCGTCACGTTGGGTTGGGACGCAAGCACCCTCCTCCTCCTCTTTTCATTGGGTTGCATAGGCCTCACCCTCCTCATCGTCATCGCATTGGGCTGGGTAGCTCTCACCCTCTTGGCCGTTGTTGCGCTGGGTTGGGTTGCATGCCCTCGTTGCGTCATGTTGGGTTGCACTCATCCTCCTCGTCATCGTGTTGGGTTGGAGAGTACCTGCCCTCCTCCTCCTCCTCGAGTTGGGTTGTGTCGCATTCATCTCCGCGTCGTCGTTAGGCTGGATGCCCTCTCGCCCTTGTCTCAATCACGGGAGCACTCACTCTCCTCGTGGTCGTCGTCGATTATAGTTGTCGTCGTCCAGGGCAGAGTGGTGGTTGTGGTCAAGGCCATCATCATCAGCAAGGGTGGATGATGGGCGTCAGCTGGCTTTGTCATCTGGGTTCGGTTCGTTACGGTGGTGTCGGGTGTAAGCGACTTATGACACACCATATGGGCCTCCCCTGTTCCTCCTCCTCCATCCCCTATTCCTTCCGCACACGAACTAAACCCACCCACATCCCTTTGGAAGGGGAGGGGCAGATGGGGCTGCATCCTCGCTTGTGAGGGAGCCGAGGCGCTGTCGACGGAGCCCACATCCCTGATAGAGGGGAGGGGCTCATCTCTGGGTTGTTAGGCGAGGTTGGCGGTGATAAGGGTCGTATTGGTTCATACACGAAACTTTGCGATTTTACCTTATTATTTACGATCTTACAAGTAGAACTAAGACTTAATAAGGATCATTA
>Ga0307513_10001306_pt1 | contig 36009 bp, 37 predicted proteins | sample 15_EM_MG_FD_202174 | JGI IMG/M metagenome (GOLD analysis project Ga0307513, IMG submission 202174) | Populus trichocarpa ectomycorrhiza microbial communities from riparian zone in the Pacific Northwest, United States - 15_EM | ecosystem: Host-associated > Plants > Roots > Unclassified | place... | reverse complement strand
CAGTTCCGTACTATCTGAAGAGATAGTATTCCCCTACGCCTTATTACAAAGAAGAAGACTTGATCACTATAGGAAACCACTATCGTTGCCTGTTGCATACCTACCTAACAATAGGATTGTTACATCAGCGCTACCTCTGCTCCTCCCATTGCTGCTTGTGTACCTGCTGCTTTTATCACAGTTAGATCTGATTGGTCAGAAGCTTATCAATAAACATACCTGTGATATTGTGCCTCAGCACCACCACACTGCCTCCTCCTGCTGCTCTATTTTCTGGCACTTTTCTTCCTATTAGAACCACTTCTTGACAACCTGACAATCAATAATCAACTTACCAGCTCCTTGATGTCTCACCATCCCCATTCCTACTTCCTCTGCTGGTGCATGCTCGATCCCTTTTATTCCAGTTAGCTATTACCCAAAATACAAATGTCAGATACAGTACCTTATATACCTTCTACTAAAGCTACCTGTTCACCTCTTCCTGGCTAGCGTTGTCGGGGTTGAGTTCTCCGCTGTGTCTGAGTAGTAGGTAATTTGTATTAGCATACAAAAATCATTAGCTGTGTGGGAAGGTCGACGGATTCAGACTAACCAGGCATGCACGACATGTTTTGCGTAACACACCTGTGGGATCATGATCAAACTCTCCGACAGGTTTGTCACATCTGCAGCGTCCGCATCGAGCCATCCTGGTGCAATCTCACTGCAATGCAAGGACTGTCAGTTGCAAGCAAGCAGACTGCAGGGTGGTATCGAAACAGGGGAACCCAGATGTGTATGCGTGGTTGGTGATAGGATGTAATGAGTGGTGTGAAGTATGGTTCCGGAAGACTAGAAGTAGACTGAGTTTTCACATAAAATCCGTGATAATTTTGGGGGTAACGGCAACCGTAATGCTTGGGATTTGTCTTGGCATAACATGTTTTTACCTGTTATTCTTCCTACACCAGCGCATTCTTAAGTCTTAATATTATGTTTCTTAAATGCTTTCTTTCCTTCTATAGTCTATGTTATTCTTATCCTCTTCTCAGTAGGCCCTCTGGTAATTGTAACTATGATACAAGCTTTATTTTAATATCTCTCGGGCTTTATTCATCTTAATTCATATTTCAAAAACTCTATATTTAACAGGCTAGAATAATGACTTGGCATCATTAAGTGCCAAGACGAATCCCAAGCATTACGGTTGCCGTTACCCCCAAAATTGTCAGGGATTTTATGTGAAAACTCAGTCTACCTCTAGTCTTCCCGAACCATAGCTTACAATAAATTTATACAGATACAACAATAGAGAAATAGCAAACAATCTTATACAACACGAGCCACAATTGGGAAATCCAGCTCCAGTTCAGGTGGTACAGGATAGGCTGAGGAGTGTTGAAATTCATAACAATCAGCCGATTGCAATTGCATCATGGACGAGTAATCCTATGCCGAGTTTACATCAGCCACCTCTAGTCAGAAACCAGTTCAACCCTATACAATTACCTGAAACCCAACAAATCTCCCGCGCCGATCGCCCTATGTCCGTAATTCCCAAAAATCGCCTAAGTGAGCAACAGAAGTTAGTAGTTGTACGTCAGTGTATCGAAGCGGTTGCGGATTATAAAATGATGGGGAAAATCGAATCTTTTGCTTTTCAGTGCCAAATGTTTAAATGTACCGAGCGTTTTGACCGCAGTGTTGAAGCAGTCATGGGAGATGTGTTAATTCAAGCGAAGGTATGTTAGTAAAACTCTAAAAATGAAAATAAACAAAGAATAAAAAAATACAAAATAAAGAAAAAAGAAAAAATAATTGAGAAATAATTACTTACAATATATAATAGGTTCATTAGAGTGCTTGCAGTAAGGCAAGATCGGGAGTCGCAGTCGTCGCTACTGATTTGGATCAAGCTGCCATTATGTGGTCAGAGATTGTAAAAAAAAAAAAAGAGGAGGTATTGGCTGGCGAGAAGGCAGGAGAGAAGAACAAACCAGACAACCAGGAGACCTTGTCCAGGCTTCGACTAGCTATGACACAACGATTGGCACAACGCAAAGAAATTGAATTGATTGATGGTATAGACCCACCTGTATCAAAAACTACTAATATGCTGGAATTGGGTAAAGAGGTGGATGGGCTAGGGGACACAGATGAGACCGAAGCAGAGGAAGAAGAAGAGGAAGAAGAGATAAGAGAAGTGAGGGAAGGAGAAAGGGAGCGAGGAAAGAAAAAGCGGGAGTGGAAGGAGCGGCCTGGAGCTGGAATGTCTGGAGGAAAGCGACAACGGTTAGCACAGGATCAGGATGAAAATCTGATCCAAGCATTAGCAAAGCAGGATGAGAAGGTGGGAAAGTTATACAAGGAAACACTTACTGCTGGAAGCGACAAGTTGGTAGAGGCAATTGCAAAAGCAAGTCAGTCAGGGGAAGCAGCAGTGCCAGGGCAAGGAAGTCAAGATAGGGGAAGTGCGGAGCAAAGAAGAGAAGAAAGACTTACTGAAGAGGAGAGAAAACTAAATGAGTTGATGGAAGCACAAAAGATTGTGCAGGAAAAGTTAGATATTTCAGAGCAGGAGAGAGTAGCAGCTGAAAAAAGAAGTGAAAAGCAACAAGAAAAGATAATGGAATTACTTCAACTTTTGATGAATAAGTAAATGTAAATATTATTTACACTTTGATTTTATATTTTGTTTATTCATTTTGTTTATTTTCTTATATTGTATTTAAGTTATGCAAGTTTTGAATTTGTTTATAATTGTTTATTAAATCATGTAAAATATAATCTTTACTCAAAGTGAAGATATTCAAAAATACTCGGCGGCTGGCAGCCAAATTTAACACTGGTAGCAGAGCCCCAATAACAAGTGTGTACATTAGCAAGGAGAATACAAACAGCATAATAACTTCCTACTGGTGATAGTCTAACCTTAAAGTTTAACTTATGTCCTAAAGATTCCCATTGCATAAGTGCTTTTCCAAAGCCCCATTCCACACTCATTCGTTGTCGTGACATATGCTTATTAAATTGCCTTTCAGCTGGGGTCATATCACGATCTCGCAGATTGCGCTATGCACCGATAATTCCCGGTCCCAAAAGGTAAGCTGGATCACTGTAGACTAGGGGCTGCTGCCCGTTCGGCAATCGCATTGTTGGCCATATCTTGTTTCCAAACTTTGAAATACCATACATACTCCAATCTCCTAATGTGCCCTCATATGGACCTATAGATATATGTACAATCAAATTAACCTTACTTGATCTTTAAAACTGTAAATTAAAAATAAAATAAAAATGTAAAAATAGAAATAAGAAATAAACAGTCAGATAAATAAAATAAACAAATCATTAATAATAAAGAAATAATAAAGAAGGAATAAACAACTTGCGAGGTGGATAATTAATCTATCTGGTACCATAATCGCTTGAAATTTAACGGAATGAACTTTTTTGTAACCCGAGTAGAAAGGTTTTTGATCCATAGTACTCGGTCGACAAATAGATCAATGAGTACCATTGATAAATCGATAAATTCTATTTTCCTGGAGTGTCAATCGCTGCACAATAGGTTGGAAGCTGTTCCGGCGTAAACCGCTGGGCATCCCAGTACAGGAAACCCTTCCGTTGTTTATAGATATGTATTAAAGTTCCATTAAACACCGTCTTAATCCATGTGATACTACGACCAAAAATCTATTAATTAATTATACATTAGCTATAGACTCTAAAATTATTTGAAGTAATTTACACAATAATTAATAAAAACAGATTAAAAATAATAAAAATAAAAATATAAAGAAAAATAAATGTACAAATAAGTTAGAGGTGAAAGATTAAGGAGAATAAGTACACATACATCACAACAACTCTTATAGCGGTTTGGAAATGCTAATTGAAATAGAAGCACAGCCAAGCACGTTTCTGGTGTTGCCTGACAGCGATGCTGTAGCTGTAGTTCCTGCAACCGAAATGCTCGCGCCAACTCCTCAATTTGAGCGTATGTAAATCGAAGAAATTCAAGGCACCAGTTATCACTTTTGTTAAAAAGATTAAACTGAGGGGTAGTGTAGGGCAGGCAACCGCTGTTTGGACGAGAAACCCGTAAGCGGGCACGTTGAATTTGGCAACGTAGTGGGTTTGAACGAATATGCTGGATAATAATTCGCTTCTTCCGCAATCGTTGTTGCATAAGCAACAATGGGTCAAGCAAGAATAAAGAAACTCCAGTAGTGTAAAGGGTCATCATCTCGTGGGCCATGATGTATAGTTTTACTATAATCTTTTCTACTTATTCTGAGCGTGTTACTTCTCTATATACATACATGCACCCCTGTATTTTGATATCCAGACCTCGCGATTGCCTTCTTAGTTAGTTCTAGCGGCCTCTTGGCCAATGATTACTGCTTGGCACTTGGGTCAACCCCTTGTCATCCACGCTCAGCTATCAGGGATATCAACGATCCCTACCTGAAATGCCCTGACCATTTTCTTGGTATTTCACCTTTCCTAATTTATCGCTGTTGCTGTGGTTACGGCAGTTTCTGCAGGGATCATCACATTTGCTGGATCCCTCTAGTGTATGAAGGAAACCAGTACACCACCATATAAACAACTATACATGACTACTATATACGGGACACAACAAGCACTCGACACCTTCACGCCCCGGCTCTGAAGAGAAAAAAAAAACAACTTGGACGCAGGGAACTGGTGACCCACGATCGCCTAGTAAAAGGCGTTTGGAGATTACGCGCAATGACTCAATCAAGGTTATCTCGCTAAGGGATAGTGTTGGCTGGAGCTGTTCACGCATAGGAGTACAACTTAATATTGATTGTCGGACATGTCACAGGTAAGTGGTTACAAATGTCTATGGCAATTTGAAACAAATAAATATTGTTAGATCCATAAACGCGCGAAGGAGCATGGGACACCCCCAAATCAGATCTGAAGTGGCCTCCCTTGTATTTTTAACAAGCCTGAAATTGTCCGCCTTGCCGCCATCATTACACGAGATTCCTCTACTCGTCGTCTCTCCTGGGATGTAATCGTGATAGAGATTGGTTACCAGGGTTCCAAATGGTCGGCGGAAGACTGGACTGGACTAGCTAGTCAGGTCGAAAGTCAAGTCTAGTCCAATGGTGGAAATTAGACCGACTGGACAGTCAGGATTATGGAAACCACCTTGAGCAAGACTGGTCTGACCAGGCCTGCCAAGCAATAGAATATGCTATTTTTATCACTATATATTACGTTCAAATAAAGCTTTTCTTAATTAAACTTATTGTTTCCGTGAATTATATGGTGGAGATAGTGCCTCGTTTAGATTGAGGGTGGCGGGGGTGGGTTCTTGAGTCGAAACATTTTTGATTCACTAAGTGAGTGATATTACATGACCACATGCCACAATACCCATATTGGATACAACTTATCCATCAGGTAATCTTATTTCCACCGCATATTATCCTGTCCAGGATATTCTATCTAGAGTTCGTTACGGGGCGGACGGGCCCCAAAAACTGTGGGCCTCCGGCCCTTTTCCCTGCCCCAGCCCACTCAATTGCCTGGGACGGGGTGTCTTTTTCAGCATTCCCTGCCCCTGTCCCCGCTCAAGCCCCCGCCCCACCCATACCCCAGACGGGTTCCAGTTAAAAATAGATGGTAACAAACGGGGCCCCATGCAGGGAATGAGTGCAGCTGGGCCCTGGACGGGGGCGGCGCCAGGATTACCGAAAAATACCCTCCCAGGCCCCCTGTATGGGCGGGGTCTCGCGAGTGAAAAACCCTCCTGCCCCGCCCCGTAACCAACACTAATTCTATCAACTTGTATTGAGGGGCTGTTGATTCATAGCATGACATCTGACTTTAAGATCCTAGTATAGCTATACTTCTATTCTTAGCGAGTGTTGGGCTTGGTGCCATTCAGACTCATGCGATCTTTTTATAAAGACTGGTCTGGGACCAGATTAAACCGGACCGGACCATCCAAGTTAGTCTGGTCTAGTCATGGCCATCACGAGGCCTGGCCAGCCCGGTCCCGCCTCCCAGACTTGACCGGTTGGACTATTCGGAACCCTGTGGGTTACGCCAGTTCGCCAAGGACGGTAAAGAATGTGGAATGGAGATACTGGGATATCACAAACGGATACCATGACGAAAGTTCAGTATTTGGCCAGCCAATAAGCCAAAATGCATTGCATGGTGCCAAGCAAGACTTGACTGGACCTATGAGGAATGTAGCCTAGTTGTATGAACCAATGAATCGACCTTTTCAACAACTAGATTCGGCCATCAATTGTGGGTGATTTGCCTCGCAGAGGAAGAGTTTCACATTGACTGTATCGATGAGAACTTTCAGAAGGGTAGAGACTCTACTATGGCTTGGGGTGGGTTTTGTGGGGCTATAACCTCTGACTTGGTATTTATACCAGGAAAGGCTAAAATAGCCTCAGCTCTCTATGTTGAGACCATTATGGAGCCCTATTTGGTGCCTTTCTGGCAGAAGTGCTGTGAGGAGCATGGATAGGCATGGGTGATAGAGGATGGAGCTCCTGGCCATAAAAAACATGTCAGGATATGTAGGGAGTTGAATGAGGTGGATACCATTCAATGGCCGGCACAATCACCTGATCTAAATTTAATAGAGGCCGTATGGATGGATATAGAAACAGAATTGGGGGAAACATGGGGGCAGATAGGCGATATTCTACTTCTTCAGCAGCATGTAAGGATCATTTGGGAGCAGATCGCAGTGGAGCGTTTAGATTCATTGATTCGTAGTATGCCTGATCGGTTGAGGGCCGTTATTGCTGCTGAGGGCAATGCGACTCCATACTAGATAGACATAATACACTACTGTCGCCCGACTTTTTTCCTCCATACAAAAATCCCCTTCTTGGCACGGATATTGACCTTTTTTTGTTCTAGCTACTAGACATATCCCTGCTCATTGCACCAAATCCCAGCTGCCGCATTTGGGTGTCGCCCGACTTAAGGTACCCCCCGAGTACATACCACGAGATCACCCTACACCCACCTACGAACCCCGTACTTGCTGTATTCTTTATTGTGCCACCAACCTCCCCTATCAGACATCGAAGGGCCCCCATCATCATCCGGGGATATATCGGTGGCTACGATCTCCAGCAACAAGGGTAGAGACAACCACACCAAGGCCTCCGGCAATGGAAGAACGATTTTATCAAAAAAAATGCGGCGAATGAGGTTTGGTGTTTCTTTAGATTCTAATCGTTTCGCCCCATTCTTTGTGTTTCTGTTTTCTATCTTATCAGTTATGTTCATAATACACTGGCTGCTGGGCTTGGGGAAATTGTTGGGGGTGTTGGAAAGCGATTGAGACAACTAGGGAATCAAAAGATGCATAAAGTGAGCCATCAAGAAGGTTTTCCCACACTGAGTACTGTCAGAACTAGGCTTAATTAAAGCACCGGAGCCGGTTGGTGGCAGGGGTAAGACATGGATTTGCTGTTGGAAAGCCGCACTCGACCTTAACGATATACACCCAGAAATCGCATTCATATTATCCTATCTTGAGTGAACATAGTGGGAGTATTCGCGAAAGTTGGGCTATTTTTTTATTCATTCAGGAAACAAATTGAGCGATAAAGGAAAACCTGAAATTACCCTATCTCGCCCGATCCGGATGTCGGAAACCTATCAAAACACTCTTTATTTCCGTTGCCGTGACGCTATAGTGGCTAAGATGCCGATAGCGGCAGGAGTATTCAATGATCTAGCCTGATCTTCAGATATCTGCGGGCATCTTCATATATCTGCAGTCATCTTTGGATGACCACGGGTATTCCTTTGCAGGCATCTAAAGATCTCCGATATATATACGAAGGTACAGCGCCTAAGTTTTGAATATTTTACTAGCAGGGGATGTTCGACTAACAGGGATGAGGAGGTGAATTGGGTAACCACTATACCCAATTCGCTGTCCTTATACCCGATTTGCTGCCTTGGCCCCTGCTAGCGTAACACCCCTGCTAGTAAAATATTCAAAACTTAGGTGCTGTACCTTCGTAATTCAAATATTTACTAACCTAATGGAATACTCCGGAAGCCTGTCGGTCCTGCTGGGGATCCATGAAGCCTGCAGGCTCCCCCAAAACCTGGTCCTGCCGGACTGTACATCTACTGTAGAATCTCATGAAAGTCGGAATGGCGCTAGTCATAATTTTCTTGAACCTTCCCAATCGCCGCTCTCTATATGTGTTTAATCTGTGGCGACTTGGCGTTCTCCGTGCCTTCATGTTGGTTCGGCTGCCTTAGTTTCACCTTATTTCGCTTTAGTGCCATTCCGACTTTCATAAGATTCTACTCGTACGGTACCTGCTATGCCAGCCTTGTCACTGGTGGATGCTGTCTCGCACCGTGTGAAGCGTTAGTTAAAGATCTGGAAATAAGGGAAATCGCCTCTGTGCTGGCACAGTACACTTCCCACTAGTACTACCTCGCTTTACTAAGAAAAAAGCTATGTATACAAGGCAATAAATAAGGAGAGGGGGAACAGCGGGAACAGCTGGCTTCCCAAGATAAAAAAATCTATTTTTTTGTATTATTACATTTTACTTTTTTTTATATACTTTCTTTTTATATGATACTTTTGTTTATTTCTTTCTTTGCTAACCTAACCCCCCGTCCCATTCGCTTCTGCTACCCGCCGATCGCCAACCTTTAAGGTCTAGAGTCGGATTCTACCACCTCGTAGCAGGATTGTTAAACCCCACAGCCCTATTGATGAGGGCTAAGTTCTCCAATCTCCCAGTCCCCGTAGGCCAGGATTTTTAAATTCTCCTGCCCTACATGATGGATCGTTCAATAATAACTGATTGTCAGCATGGATTGAACTCCTGAGCTCCCGCTAATGCGACAGGAGTGTTAACCACTGCGCCAGCTAGGTATTTCATGAATGGTCAACTTGGAAACTAATATTTACCCCACTGGAAGCCCGACATCGCGATTTTAATAGGTGGGTAGTGTCTCTTCCCAAGTTGTAAGCAGATTTTAACGTAGGTGTTTCTTACTCCTTAGGTGTTTAATGAGAGATTATCCGTGGTTTAAAATAGAATTAGTGCTTTGTGCGCTTGTTACTCTGTTACAAGCACTTTTGCTGCGTTTACGAAGCAATACGCTGGGAGCGCGCGTTTGTGTTACCGGTCCCCAAATACCATTACTCGTACACCCGAGTACAAGTACTACCGGTAAGCGACATGGACTCCAACCCGGCTTATGCTACTGCAGTGTTGGCTAACGCCCTTGATCTCCACCATGGCAACATCGACCTTCTCGGCCGCCTGCGTTGGCTACCGCACATTATCCTTTGACCACAGCGGTTACTGGAAGGGAGCACGTGACACTAGCACCCGGAACCTCCCTGCGAAGGCATTTGACATCAATCCTTTGCAGCTACTTGCTGTGGAAGACATCTACCATAAGAGGATTATCTTTTCTACATCTATCTAGATGAGCCTAGTGGCGTTGTGGGTTCCGTGGGTCACTTCTCGTAGTCCTTTCGCGCCGGTTATTCATGTACCGGTATCGTAGTGTTCTCAACGGCAGTCCGTCCGTCCAGAAGGATGACGGTGGACTGTGTTAAGCGGTCCCGTTTGGTCTTTTCGAAACTGTCCGGTAACCCGGCGCAAAGGACTACCCCCATCGTCCCCCGTCAGAAATGGTTGTTTCATCATTACACGGGGGCGCACCCCAATTAATGAGTTATCCTCCGGGGTTGATTACGTCACCCCATATTTCCTAACACCCCCGAGGGCCTAGCGATATGGGGACCGAAATTTGGGTACTTGCATTTTAATCGTGTTTTCGGAATCGGGTAATATTAAAGATTTGTGTCTTAATACTATGACCAAACATTCCTAGTTAGTTACTGTTACCTACATCATTTATTGTCATACCAGGCCAAGCTTGTTCTCTTTTATTACTTTCTAGTTCACGCCTACTTATATCTCTGCGCCAAGATTGGGGTTCCATTTTGGAAGAGCCATCACGAACCATAAAAAGTATAGTATTCGTGCTCTTTGAAATATTGCGGTCAACAGTCCCAGTAGCCGGTTAAGCCCATGTATGAGAATGAACTTACACTTTACAATTTATCGCCGTGCTTGAGAAAAGCGGCATCAAGGCTACCGTATTTTCTCGCGTTATACGGTTTTTTGCCAAGACCGGTTTTTGCCCAAGATTGGGCACACAACCCTTGCAGACGATCACTCAGCCGCATTGTTGTAGACTCCTAAAACCCACACCTTGGTTACTATGCTGGCTGGGGGAATTTGAGGGCCCATTTCAGACTCCAGGCACCGGCTTGGCAAAAAACCGTAAAACACGAGAAAATACGGTACTAGTACCCTCCAAAGTGAATGAACACCCCCCTTCATTCTACCATCACAATTGCTGTCACTATTTCATAATCATCATTATTTCCACTGCCATCGTCTACATTATACTCTTTGTATTAAACATATCAAATCTTTGATATTTCACATAATTCCGACACACCTTTCGGCACTTTTATAGCAACCGGATTCCGAATACATCATGAGAATACAAGTATGCTATTACTAGGTATGCCTGACAGGTGTGTTTTAACACATGAAGTAAGAAAAGTATGAACAGGAGGATCGTAAGTAGATAAGATTTGTATATCAAGTGTTCTGTTTGATGTCCTTCCCTTGCTGTATACCATGGAAATGTTTTACACCTATTTATCTCTACCGGATTGTATCCGCTTACTTTGGGTATTGTTCGATTCATTTCTGAAGCTTCTCAGGGATGGTATACGGAAAAGCGGTCGACAGGACTCGTATGATACAAATCCCAAACTAACAACCCGCAAGACATAACTTAGGCAAAGAACAACGCCTCTAAAACCTCCTTGTCTCACATTATTACACCCTATCTCCTTGACTGGTGCGACAGTGGAAAATGTTATGCCGCCCCTGTCAGTGTCTGAGACACTGGTTAATAAGCTGAATTTGTTAATTACTATAAATTCGCAGATGTACAAAGTTGAGACCATGGCTAATATTAACAGTATGACCAGACCAACGCGCATCATGACCGGAGAATACTGAAGCAAGTACCTTAGTCAGCTGTGTCTTAGACATGACAGGGGAGGCATACCATTTTCCACCTTCTCACCAGTCAAAGAGATAGCCTTAATATCCAAGCTAAAAACCAAGAGATAGTTAACCCATTTCATAGAAAAGAGCAATTCCAACAAGGTCCCAACTCCAAGCCCGCAATATGACATAGGCCCTAATAAGAAAACACAGGAGCAAGCCGAAAACCACAGCCCAACCACCCGTCGTCGTCACCACTCCCCAACCTCAGCCATCCTCCGTTGTTAGCTACCTATGGCTTCTCAGAAGCCCTCTCTTCAACATCACTTGTCTTCTCGGCACCCCCGGGCGGCGCGGGATCAGTTCCCAGAACATCGGGGGGGTCCCCCTCAGTAGTGCCATGTGAGTAACTGACGGGATAAGGACTGTACCAGCGTAAGCATCGCCAACAGCCTTGATGCGGAGGAGTTCCATGGAGTATACTTACTCCGATATGCGCCATCTAAGGTTCTGAACGCTGGACCCCTCGAGGACCTGGTGTTCCTCGGGTCCGGCATGCTGCCCCCACCATGGGAGAGCTAGGAGAATTCTATGCACTAGGTCCCTTCCATACTTGTCCACGAGAGGCTTGAGTGCTGGTATGGAGGCGCAGATGATGGCCATATTGGACTCAAGGAGGGAGGGAACCCAGTATGTCCAGCCGTAGCGGTCGAATTGGGGTGGGATGACTCCGCTGAGGGGGTGGGCGGACCCTGAGGGTTTGTGTGTTAGCACGTCCCCCATGAGAGAGAGCAAGCTTACATCTCGGGTCGATGTATGGGTATCTCTTCATTTCGAGGATCCAGAGAGTAAGTCTATAAGCGATCCCGAAACATGCCCTGTAATAATCATCCCCCATTAGCCCTTGGTTGCTTCCTGGTCCCAGTACACCGGAGCGAACATACGAAGCACCGAGCCCAATCAAAATACAGACCATAACCCTCTGGCGCAACGGCAACTTCAACTCCCAGAGAGGTTTCATGGGCAACACCAAGATGAGCACATCAAACGCCAAGCTGACAGAGTACAGAGATATGTGTAACTTGTAGTAGTAAACGTCACCACAATCCAAGTTGCGCTGGAATGGCTTCCAGAAGGACGATGGGGGTTTGCACATAAAGCCCAAGAGCAGCTCATAAGCGACCACGTAGGGAATTGTGAGGAGGATGAGCACCTTAATACAGTACTGGAGGGATCGGTAGGCGGGCCCAATGAGGCGGCGATAGAAAAGAAGCACAGAGATTCTCACTGTGCTCATCATCGCTGGGTAGAGGAAACTACTAGCGAGAGTGCACTGAATCATGTCATGTCATTCGTTAGTCAGTGTCACCGCACCTTTATATCTAGAGGTGCTGTAATCAAACCTTGAACCATAATGCAAACTCCTCTTCCGAAATTGCCCATAAAGGTCTGCCAATGCCTGCGTTCAAGTCCGCATAACACGCCATGATGGTGTTCGCCGTTACTAGTATCTAGGCATGTCAAAAACTTTCCACAATCGTTTGACAGTCCTCCCTCCACCAAGGCCCCCGGATACGGGATAGATACAATACCGGCAACTTCAAAAAAGGGGAAGGAGGAGAGAGCAATTATTTACCGTTGCAGGAATCACCATCCAATCGTCAGCGCCTAGAGTCCAGAGCTTCCAACGAGCAAATAACCTCCCACAGACAGCCACCCACGCCCAGCTCGTAGCAGTCAGGGCAAAGATAGCAACGTAATTGGGCTCCTTCCCGTCCCAAGGAGGAAGTTCATAGCCATCCGCCGTACCCTCTCTGTAGCCATCTTTTGTTTCCATTTTTGCCACTCTATTTCTGCCTTTCGATTGCCCTGTTTCTTCCTGCCTCCTGTAAATCTGAAACACACCCAAAAGTTCAAATTAGATAGAAGCCCTTACCGATGTGATCACTAATTGTTGCTTCTTCTTGGTTTGTTTTATTCTTTGGAAGGGGGTGCTAGTCAAAAAAGTAAAAATTGGTTAAGGATTGAAAGCTGTCAAAAAAGAAAGAAGAAGAAAAGGTAAGAATAAGGGGCTTATATCTTACGAACCAAAAGCCTTTTCAGTTTGCTTTTGGCGTATTGAGTCTAAAGATCCTTTATTGGCTGGCAAGACTTGTTCAGAGTGGGGGATCCTTTAGGTTCGTCAAAGTTGTAAAACGGATCGACGCCCATCTTTCTTACGCACCTAGGTGGTGTCCTTAAAAATTAGAAAACATACTGGCAACCCTCACCTTCATAGATATATGGATAGGCAGAAATAACTTCTCTAGTTTCTGCCCGCGCCACCCTAGGAATATCCAAATACTCACACTCAAATCGGTTTTTTTCTGCTGATCGATGAGAGAGAAAAAAAGTAAAATCGTACTAGATTCTGATGCCCCCCAATAACCTAGCCTACCTGTAGGTGTGATACTACTACTATATTTTGGCAGTCCGTAGTACTACACCCCCCTCTCGACTCCATCATCAAGATACACCCCCACTCTATGTAATTCACCAATATCTTTCTGACTTATGGAGAAGGGCAGCTACATTATCGATCCCTGGCGGTGTTGGCTCTACCCCAACCTCGATTTAGCTTTTGATTTCGCATCCTCTAGCTAGAAAACCACAGCAGACGTTCACGGGTCCGACAATCTCCAAAATTCACATTCCCGGATATTTTCTATAGAGTTGCCCACTTCTATACAAAATCAAGCCCTACATCTAGACTCCCGTGGTGGTTAGGAGGCAACCAAACCTTGACACACTAGTTCGGATTTCTGGGCTAGCAAAGGTGCAGTGGTGGGAAAAAGTGGAGTTCACACATATGGTTTGGCACACAGCGAAGCATAATAACACACTGGCTTTCCCAACCCATTGCTCCTCAGCGGCAAAAATGACTTTCGCTGATAATGGCAGAAAACGAGGGTTGACAACTCTGGAGAGTATATAAACATATATTGTAATAAGCTTCATCGATATAGGCACGGTCGTTGTCTTAGAAAGCAAAAGTTGGTCTGCGGTTGTGGTTGCCGAACGGTCAGTGCGTGCTCCACTTTTCCCCACGACTGGCAGGAAAGCCCAGATGGTGGGGATATCTCATTGGCGGAATAGCGAATATGATGGCACCTAACTCAGACTAAATATGGAATGCTAACCCCTTGTAGCCTAGCTCTGTGAAGCAGTGGACCAGATTTAGAGGTTAAACAAAAGTATTGTGCCTAGTGCGGAGTTATGGGTGCCAGACCTTTAGCTCTTGGAGCCTTCCGAGGGTTTCTGACTTCATTTGAGTTACGTCCGAGAGACCTTGAATAAAGAGCGACACATGGCCTAAAGCTTTCCCTCTCCATCTGTTAGCCTGATGTTAGCAAGGCACCCTTCAGCTTGGTGAGAAAATGCTTTAATTATCTCTACACGAAGTCAACTGAGGATCTGTTTTATATGATAAAAAATATCACTACTTGCCTATAATTACCATTCATCCGAGCTAAATATATGCAGTCTCCTTCTGCCAACAGAAGGTGGGTGATGGGGGAGAATCTCGTTGTGTGATTCACTATCTTTTCTGTTATCGAGAGCACCCACCCCTTCCTTGATAGTTTGGGAATAGTTCCTACTTGGACTTGGGGACGGAATTGTCTGGCGCTTCGGGCCTTGCTGTACCGGTATCGTTGCCGGTGTCTCAGTTGTTACAGTATTCGGGTATGGACGTTAGTGGCGGAGCGGCCGGGGTTTGAGATGTCAGAGCTTTTTACACTTCTTACGGAGGTACGGCGCCTAAGTATTGTATGTTCCACAAGCGAGGTTTGCTGCCCTTACCCCCTGTGGAACATACAAAACTTAGGAGCTGTACCTCCGTAGAATCATACCTACCAAATTGAATGATTCTTTACCTTCGACAGTAATGAGCACGGGGATTTCAAATCCATGTCTACCCTATCACTAACGTCCGTACTCGAGTACACCATCGATAGTTGAAATATTCCTAATCTAGGAATATTCTGGGGGACCGGGGGGCGGAGAATACGGAGGGAGAAATAGGGAGGGAGGTTATCTTAGGTTAGAACCGGGAACTTGTATTTTCTTTTTTGGAATTAGTGGAATTTTATCGGGTTAATCGGAGTAGGGGATTCGCTCGGAGAGATCTACCGGTAGGTGGTGCTAAAGTAAGCTAATACCAAGGGCTGGCCTGTTCCACCTCCGAGGTGTCAAAGCCATCTCCTGGTCTGTGTGTAGATTTCGCAGCTTTTTAGCGTGGTTAATGGCATATGTTAACCTTAGATCTTCACCAAAGGTAGTATGGCCATGGCGCTCTTGCTGGGACCTGACCAATAGAAAACATCCCCGCGGTTGCGACACTTGAACTATTCTTACTCTAGGGAACTAAAAAGCGACAAATACTCTATTAGAGACGAAGGGATAGGATCTGATCTGGAATTAAGGACCTTAAGTGTCAACTTCCACCTACTTTTATGCTCATGGAGGTACAGTTTCGCAGCTATGCTCCTGAGGCACGATTTCTGCAAGATTGGTTACAAGGCACTTGAGAATACATCACCGTTTGACCTGTTGGGAGGAGAGAATTTAAGAGGCCTGGAATTTGTCGGGGTTTTCATGAGCCCCCGATGCGAGTGATAACCGCTAACAGCAGTGTTGATACTACACTAGTAACTCCCACCCAAGTCAGACTGTCTGGAGCTATTGTGATAGGGGGAGCACTTTAAGACTACATGATTCTACGACATTCGACGCTATTTGCTAAGAATGACGCCGGGTGCCAGATTTCGGTGAGAAGCTTAGAAGCTCTAGCGTTATTCACACTCGATCACCAAAATTCGGTGCCCTGAATTACACTCGGCGAGGATGCACGAGTGAATGTGCCAATGGAAATCGGAAAACTCTTTCCCCCGATCCCGCATAGGCTTCGGCCGAGATGGGGGGTATATTTTCCAATTTTTGTAGACACACCAAGGTATTATACTATCCTCTCGTGGCCCCCTTCCCCCCAACCACACAAGCAACATCCAATCAGAGGAAAGCCTGAGCCAGTTTATGTTAGTAGCTAGATTTGTCTTCCGAGGGAAAAAGCAGAAAAAAAAAGTAACGCTACAAGTACATAGCCTTGTGATTCTCAACGCCACCGTCATTCTGGGGCCGCTAGTTTTCTATTTCTTTCCTGTTTTTTTTAAAAAATCGGTCGTGGGAAAAAGTGGAGTTCACACGACCAACTTTTAATTTCTAGGAGAGAATGGCCGTGCCTATACCGATGAAGCTTATTATTGTTATGAGCTGTCGATTAGGTAGGAGAGACTGAACAGAGAGGAGAAAATGTTTGAATGAAGTCAAGGCGGTGGGGCTTTGTCAATACTGGGGAATCGTATCTTGCTTGCTTACAGTTCTATCTACGGAGAACTAATGGGCTTATATAGAAAATACAAGAACATTCCTGCGCACTCAGCTCCTATCCCCACGACACGGAGAAGGTTCCAACCACTTCCATTGGGCGGTCAGAAGTCCACCCGGTGATGGTACCGCATCACCGGAATTCCGGTCTCCCCTTTCCATTCGCCGTCTTTGCCGATAGCTATCGGACATGTGTACGCATTCCCCCCACTATACAACCAGGTATAGTGATCCAACCCCTTCGCTTGATCATCAGTGACAAAGGAAACTAATAACTATGGTTAACGATATAGGAAAGGTATACGAGAAAAGATACGTAAGAGCGGAGTGATCGCCGGTGACTTGCAACACTTATTACAATACATGTTTATATACTCTCCAGAGTGGTTAACTCTCGTCTTCTACCATTATCAGCGAAAGTCATTTTGCCGCTGAGGAGCAATGGGTTGGGAAAGCCAGGGTGTTGTTAAAATTTATACTTTGCTGTGTGCAAAGCCATAAGTGTGAACTCCACTGCTCTCATTATTTGGCATACCGGTATTCGGGTTAATTGAGCATGTGTCACTTCTATTTCTTGGCCGTTCGGTCTATTCTTCCAGCTCCCCAGTCTCCTTGGACCTTTACTCATGGGATACTTCGTCATGGTGAGTTCAACCATGGACATTGCCCACCCCTTCCCAGTTTTAGCACTCGTACTAGCCAGCTCCCCCACACCTACTCCCAGGTCTAGTGCGGGCCGACTTTAGAGAGCCAATACGGCATTGCTGTTAGATTGTCTGTAGGGCATGTAGTTAGAATATGTGGTGCGGATATGCAGTTGTGCGGGTATGCTGATATGCCAGTATTAGGGAGATTTTTCTAAGTCAGTTCGCTACTGAACTTTGCTTAATTTAAGCAAAGTAGAACAGGGTGGCGTGAAGAATTTTTCCGGGAGTTTTGCTGTATTGAACTGTGCAACTAATCTATCGTCAACCTCGTGGATGAAGTGCCGGTATTGGTTGTCCACGGTACGCATCCCTCCTTCTCCCACAAAAACAATGATGTCAGCAAAATCTCTCTGCACTGTTCAAACTATGAACCGTTCATAAAACTGTGCAACGCTGGGCCACTTCGTGCTTTACCAGAGGGGGAAAGGATAGCGCCGTTGCTGTGGTGATAAGATAAGTTCAGTAGCGAACTGACTTAGCAAAACCTCCCTATTAGAGGTCCTCAAAACCCACACTTCTCTTTAGACTGGGTGGGCGATGAGGAAGCCCCTGCAAGCGAGGCCGGCATGGCTTGACACTAAATTTCTGTGCGAATCAACTAAAGCTACTGTACTGAAAATAACAAAATCGGTGGAATGGTATCTACTTTACGGCAGGGGAGAAGTACGTGAAAACAACTGTCACTTTCAGGGAACCTTCAAGTAGAAAAGAAAACTGCACAAGTCAGGATCAATTGAAACTCACTAAGCTATGTCGCATAACCAACCCGGCAAACCACGCGAAACAGAAAATTCCCGTCGCAAAAAAAGCCCAACCCAGCAGGTTGTCCGACTAGCTAAGTACATGTCCAATTTCCCTTCTTCAAACCACACGATCCGCGTCTCCTCTTCCTCTCCTCGTTGCCGTTGAAAAAGAAGGAAGGCAAGAGTGAGAGAAGACAAAACCTAACTTACATAGAAGCCCCTGTGCGCCAAGCCTAGGCAACAGCCACCCCTGCAGAACCGAGCAACCGCCCAAAGCCAAAATCGTGACTAGCTATCTATTTAGTAAAAGTTAATCTCAGATAAGCTAGATAACAGCAAGTTATGAAGGTCAATTTTAAACCGTAACAGTACTGTACAAGTACACGCAACAGAGATAGCTCTTAAGTTTTTTATGTTCAATAGGAGGGTAAGGGCAGCAAAACCTCGCTTGTGGAACCTATGTTACAAACTTAGGCGCTATCTTATCTCCGAAGTTTTTTTTGTTTGCCCAGCATCGCCGAGAGTGCTGCATCGCTGCGCGCTCACCCGGTCTAATTCTCAGGGACAACGCCGGCCACCAGTATCCAATAACTCCTCCTATTTTATACTGTGAGCAGTAAAGAGCAGAAGATGTTGCAAAATACCACAATAGCACCACCTTGTCTAATAATAGCAACACCTCTAATGTGCATAATAACTATGTTGTTGGGGGTGATCGGTCTCAACTCCCTACCTGGTTATCACCCTAGTTCACGGCATCGAGATGTTCAAGAGCGCCGTGTCGATAATGTGGGGAATGACTCATACAAACTGAGGAGATTAGAAGCTGGTGTGATTGTAGTAGGGGGGGTGAAGTTGATAAGGCAGTCTTGCTTTGTTATGGGGATCCGTGGGTCGGTAAGACATTTATCAATCAGGTAACAAAGACTATTCTCAGGGGGAGAAAGAGCGATAGTGCTAATTGTTGTTAGTTCGCTGGTGGTGGATAGGCTGTGCGATCAAGCCGGGAGGCGAGGCGTCGCCGTCACTTGTTTCTACTTCGACTTTGCGGCCCGGAAGGAACAGTCTGCGACCAGCGTGCTAGGTTCCTTATTAAAGTAGGTTGTTATCGGGATGGAACGGGTTCCAGGGGAAATATCACGGGCCGTTCAAGAGCATAAAAGAGCCACTGGTGGAAGGGCGCTGCGACTTCCTGATATCGTGAAGATGCTGTAAGCCACTGTGTCCACACAACCCACATTTATATGCATTGACGCACTAGACGAATGTGTGGCATTGCATCGAGTCAAGATCCTCGATTCTCTAAATCAAATCCTTGAGAAGTCCCCGGGTACACGAATATTATGACCGGAACCCATATCCGGGCTGAGATCGAAAGGCGTCTGGGTGGACGAGTAATAGGTGTATACGTGGGCCCCAGAAAAGATGATATCGTCAGATATCTTCGTTTTAGACTGAGCGAGGACGAGACCCCGAATGCCATGGATGAGAGTCTGGAGGCCGACATTCTGGAGAAGAATCCGGAAAGTATATCGGAAATGCACGTAGAGGCAATTCCTATCCCATATTATCCACTAACAGCTATGTCTAGGTTTCTAGTTGTCTCCTTAAATATCGAGGCAATCTTGCCAAAATCGACAATTTATCGGAGACGAGAAAGGCTCAACAAACTCGCCGATGGATTGGGGTTGGGAGAGGTTTACGGTGCGACGATAGAACGGATAAAGGCCCAGGGTGGAGATAAATCGAGACTCAGGATTGCAGCTCTAATGTGGATCAGTTATGCCGAACGACCGTTACAAGTGGACGAGCTCTGTCATGCTTTAGCAGTCGAGCTAGGGTCTGCAGATTTTCGTGCTGGCAACATCCCTTCGATTGCGACACTGGTGAGCTGCTGTCAAGGGCTTATTACTGTGGACAAGGAGGCATCGGCTGTGCGCCTGGTTCACTTTGCTCTCAAGAAGTATCTTTCTGCTCATCCCGATATTTTCGGTAGACCTCACTCGATAATAACAGAGATTTGCTTGACTTATCTGAATTCGCAGCAGGTGAAGGCCGTTTCTGCCGACCCCTTTTCTAGTATCCATGACACACCCTTTCTAGAATATTGCTCCGTCTGCTGGGGAGTCCATGCAAAAAGGGAGCTCTCTGACTGCGCGAGATCACTTGCGCTGAATCAATTTCAGGAGATGACGGTCACATATCCGCCAAATTGCTTTTAGAACAGCTGTATGTCGATCTTGAGGACTTTGATTCTGGTTCTCCGTTCAGCGGGTTACACTGCGCATCATTCTTGGGGATTGCTGAGCTTGTGGCTGCCTTGATAGATATGGAGTGCGATGGCGCCGATGAAATCTCTTTTTCGGGGCACACGCCACTTGCATGGGCTGCTCATAATGTGTATACCGAAGTGATGGTGGAAGAGGTCAATCCTGCGGCTGAACACCGCTCTCGCATGCCGCTAGTCATGGGCTCGAGGAAGCGGTGCAAATACTGTGACGGGAAGAGGTTGATCCCGACAAACCAGGCGATTTTGCCGCAACCTCGCTCTCGCATGCTGCTTTGTTAGGACGCGAGGGAGTGGTGAAAATACTTTACTACTCATGCGGGAAGAGATCAACCCTGGCCAGCCAAATGATGAGGGTCTAACACCGCTCTCGAATGATGTTCTCTGTGGGCACCAGGAAGTGGAGAGAATATTACTCGAGCAGGAAGATGTTAACCCTGATGAGCCAGATGATTTCAGCCAAACACCGCTCTTGCATGCCGCTGGGCGTGGGCATGAGAGGCCGTGAAAATACTGCTCATGCGGGAAGATGCCAACCCCAACAAACCATGCAATAGCGGCCTAACGCCACTCTCACAGTCTGCTTGCCATGGACACAAGGGAGTCGTGAAAATGTCATTCGAGCGGAAAGATGTTGACCCCGACGAGCCAGATAATCACGGCCGAACCCCACTTTCACATGCTGCTGGTCGTGGACGCGATGCAGTGGTGGAAATGGTACTCGGTCGAGAAGATGTCAACCCTGACAAACTAGATAATGACGGCCTAGTACCGCTTTCGCATGCTGCTTGTCATGGACGCCAGGAAATGGTGAAAATGCTACTCGGGCGGGGAGACGTCAACCCTGACAAGCCAGATAATTTCGGCCGAACACCGCTCTCGCTCGCTTCCCGGTATGGACATGAAGAAGTGGTGAAGACACTACTGATGCGGGAAGAGTTCAGCCCCGGCAAACCGAATAGTTACGGCCAAACACCGCTCTCTTTTGCCGCTTTGAGTGGACGTGAGGGAGTGGTGAAAATATTGCTCGGACGGGAAGAAGTGAATCCTGACGAGCCAGATAATCGCGGCCGAATCCCGCTCTCGTTCGTTTCTTGGTATGGACATGAAAAAGTAGTGATAATACTACTCGTGCGGGAACAAGTCAACCCTGAAAAACCTGATAATTGCGGCGAAACACCGCTCTCGCTCGCTACTAGGCGTGGCCATAACAGGGTCACAGCACTGCTACAGTCGCGCGGAGCGGCAATCCCCGGCGCGATTTGAGGAGTGGAGACACCGTCTCGTCGAAATCCCTGTCATTCTTCCCTCTCGGGGTGTGTTGATCACAGTAACTATCTATCGACATCACCCCCGCAGACGAAGAGAATCCAATGAGATGCGCGTATAGATGCACGTATATATCACTACACCCATGCGGGCCTCCTTAGGGATTTGCTTCTATATTCGACTCGGGACTGATGAGTTTCCGTTTACAAGTACGGCAGAGTTTAGTCAGTAGGGAAGAGGTGGTTCTATTGCTAGAAAAGGTCCGGTTTATAGATTGTAGTTTTCATCCTTTTATTTCTAATTGCTTCTGTGGCTGTGGATTCATGGCTGTGCACCTGTCTCTATTTCCTCTTCCTCCTCCCCCAATAAATGAGCTGAATAATATAGCGTTATTTAGATAGAATAAAAGTAGTCTATTTTATCATAGCGCAATGACTCTCGTAGCGACCGCGGACAACCATGCATGCAAAGGCCGCACCGAACCTACGATAGATGGATAACGGTCATGAATGATATGGTCTAGTGTATCGTGTAGTACTATACTTAGCGGACAGTCACCGCTACCCCCCGTAATAAATATAAGTTAGAAGGTGAGGAGAGTGTAGCAGAAAGTCTTTCCATCTCACCCATTAGCGTCACCCGGCTCGCGGTAAATTTGATACCTTGAAACGTATTAACCGAGAAATGGCTAGAAGTATGTTTTAACAGGTATCCGGAGGCTGTGGGACTCTCTCGGTAGACTCGCATTGACCCCGCCGAATGACCAAAATCCTAATACTACACCTTATGAGATCCACGGGAAAGAGCACCTCTCCGCACCTCCCCGGAAGGCTACTTATCCATAACAGGGCTCTTTCTGGCTCACGATAAGTACTGCAAGTAATAAGGGAACGGAGGAGGGTGTCTCCCAACTCTCATGCTCTGGATGCCCTCATCCAGGCTGTAAAAGGAGGGATCGGGGAACCCACAGTGCAGTACGACCCCATGTACCAGCACACAGGAGGCGCGGGGGGGAGAGAGGGGGAAGACGGAATGGAGGGATATCTTTTCATTGGAAGGATAGCTATTATGGAATTCATCCGGTTGGAGTTGGTGAGCTATTAGGAAAATATTGGGTTTGATGGAGGCGAGAATTAAATTTGGAGTCGATTTAGCGCGGGCGCGACCGGGCCTACTACTGGGGCCTATCAAGTCTGGATCCTGCGCTTGGTATCGAAGCTTCCCTCCATCAGCTAAGGTTGCCCCGATGAGTGATATTTCATGCTTAAGCTCGATGAAGACTGATCTCAATCCATCCAAGGCTAGGAGCATTTAGTTCGCGATTAGAACCTCCGATAGGCTCATTTATTGACAAACACTACTTTCTATAGGTATTTCGGTTTTTACAGATTTACCTTTCCTTCTAAGTTAAGTGTGGGGAGATTGGATGATCGCCAATGCGGCGATTTATGATGTTTAGAGAAATATCGATAGTGATCGGAAAATCGGATCTCCAAAGTGTCCTTATAAAACCCTCCCTTGTTGCGAGAAAGAGCTTTCCGATCTTTGGACAGCTAGGTTCATAACTAAATCCAGTTGCCGTACCAGCCCTGCAGGCCCTCGCGTGCTCGCGTGGATTTGCTATGGTTGCCTAAGTGGCAGAAGGCGCAAAACCTATTTCCGGAGCCCGATCAGCCGCAGGAGGTCCGAAAATAATACGGGTGTGAGGTGCAGGCCTCAGGGTGAGGTATTAAGCTGGGATTATTAGAAATTTGTTATGTGGCAATCACAGCTGGTCAATTACACAAACCGTCTTAGTTCGCGCTAGGTAGTGTATTTATTAGTGGGTTTGGGGGCACACTGGGCTTTGGTGAGGGAGATTACGCCTTTCGTTCCTAATTATAGCTCTCATATGTACTCCTATATATAATGGGAGAACCTCTGGCACAATACTATTGAGCAGGAAGGCTGGGTATATAATTTTTGGGAGGGCCAACAGTACCATCGCTGCCGGAGGTGCTTGTGGCTCCTATAGAAAAATTATTTCTACAGGGTCGGTGACCGAGGCTAGGGCTTAAACACTTGTGCATGTAACCCCTCATCCTGTAGTATCATACCAATACCGTATGATACCCACAAGAATGATGGGTTTGGAACCTCTCTAGCTGCCTACTGGTAATTGAGATTTCGTCGATACGAGTTAACTAGCGGTATCCGCGAGGCTCCTTCAACGTCAGCAAGCTTCGCTTTTCGACCTGAACGCGCTTCTCTTTAGACTGGGTGGGAGCTCGGCGAGGAAGCGCCCCAAGCGAGACATGGGCATGTATAGATGGTATAGTGTTGGAGAAATAGTGATCGGTTGATCTGGGGGGGAGAAAGAGGAGAGGAGATCGTGGCATGGACCCGATGGAGTATCGGACAGGGTGAGCGAGAGAGGAGAGAAAGACATCGTACTAGTGATCTATATGAATTCCGGGGCACAGAATCTATTGGTGTTGAGAAATGATCCAATTCACGATGTTTCTTTTGGTTTTTCTGTTTTTGCCTGGCCAGCAGAGCGCAGTGGTACTACTAATGCTGACATTATGGCAATTGGCAAAACAGAAGGGTCTTGAGGTAGAGAATAAGGGGATGAGGACAACGAGGTATATAGCAGTACTTTTTGGGGATGATGTCAAGATGGAGAGATATTAGAAGAAACGTAGGTAGGCTGAGATTCCGACTGTTGTTGGCATGGTACATGATGTGATGGGGAATCTCAAGTATTATTTGTTTGGACTGAGATCACTTCCTGTCATCCCACTGGGGGGCCGCAGGAAAGGGGGGGGGAGACGGGGCTTTTATTCGATTATACTACAAAAAAACAAAGGGTATGTAATGAAGCCTCTGATCTGACAGGATAAAGATTAATAGCACATGTGTTAGAGACAACAATGAGGAAAAACAGTCGGTAGGGGTGAAGAAGGAAAGATCACTGCGGAAATCAATGAAAAAAACAGTAGCACTATTTCATCCCTTGTCACCCCGCTTAACGAGCACAATTGGTGTCTGTGGAAAAATGTCTCCCAGCTTTTCTAGTGGGATGACGGTGCTGAAAGTAGACTAACAGGAGAAGAGATCAGGAATAAAAGGCGAAAAGAAATGTGGGGGATATTAGGGAAACAACAGAAGAGGGGCAAGGAGGTGGATTGTAGGCGTGTTGAAGGCTTAAGATACCGACTGCCTGTCTAGCATTGATTAGATGAAAGTTCGAATAATAGGGAGGTGTGCCTAGCTTTCACCTTGAACATCAAATTCTGCGGATTCTTTTGGGATGGCCCTGATCTGGGCTTGATCGCCAGGGTGGGGAAGGTGTTGTAGGTCCGTTACCATCTAACTGGAGAATGAAATTTCTGTGTTTGGACAGTAAATTTGCAATGGCATAATGTTCACAATCCAGGGCTTGTGAAAGTGCGGTTTCTCCGGCGAGATCTGTGATATCGGTGTTGATGTCCGATTGTTCTAGGAGGATCTTCACGACTCCCTCATGGCCATTCTGAGCAGCTATGTAGAGTGGCGTTCGGCGACGATTATCCACGATGTTGGGGTTGATATCGTTCCGCTCCAGTAGTACCTTCACGACCGCTTCATGTCCCTCAGAGGCGGCTATCAAGAGCGGGGTTAGGCCATTTCCATTCGCAGTGTTGGGTTTGATATCATCTCGTTGTAGCAGCATCTTCACAGCTCCCTCTTGTCCTCCCAAGGCGGCTATGGTTAGTGGCGTGTGGCCAGATTTATCTACGGGATTGAGGTTGACATCCGCTCTTTCCAGCAGTATCTTCACCAACCTCTCGTGTCCTCTACGAGCGGCTCGAGTGAGTGGCGTTTGGCCACGATTGTCCGCGGTATTGATGTTGACATCTGCTCGTTCCGACAGGATCCTCAAGACTCCCTCATCTCCTTTCCAGGCGGCTTCGGCGAGTGGCGTTTGGCCACATTGGTCTGTAGTGTTGGGGTTGATATCGACTCGTCCAAGCAGCATCTTTACCACTTCCTCATGTCCTGCCCAGGAGGCTTTGGAAAGTGGAGTTTTGCCGGTTTCATCGGCGGTGTTGGGGTTGACATCCTCTCGGTCTAGGAACACCTTCACGACTCTTTCATGCCCTTTCCAGGCGGCTATAGAGAGTGGCGTGTCACGACGTCTATCCTCGGTGTTGGGGTTGACATCCATTCGTTCTAGTAAGATCTTCACGACTTTCTCATGTCCTTCCCAGACGGCTACGGAGAGTGGGGTGTGGCCATGTTCATCAGCGATGTTGGGGTAGACATCCACTCGTTCTAATAGAATCTTGACAACTCGCTCATTCCCTTTATCAGCGGCCATGGAAAGCGCCGTTTGGCCAAGTTCATCCGCAGTGTTGGGGTTGATATCCACTCGTTCTAGTAACACCTTGACGACTTCCGCATGCCCTCTCCTGGCGGCTACCAATAGTGGGGTTAAGCCGTGTTCCTCTGCGGTGCTGGGGTTGATATCCCCTCGTTCTAGGAGCATCTTGACCGCCCAATCAAGTCCTTCCCAGGCAGCTTTAAAGAGTGGCGTTTGGCCATAAACGTTGGTAGTATTGGGATTGACATCAGGCCGTTCAAGTAGCAGCTTCAAGACTCCTTCATGTCCCTCGTGAACTGCTGGGACGAGTGGTGTTTCTCCCAATTCATTGGCAGTGTTGGGGTTGACATCTTTGCGTTCCAGCAACATCTTCACACCTCTCTCGCACCCTTTCCAGGCCGCTATGAAGAGAGGTGTTCGGCCACGCATATCCGCAGCGTTGGGGTTGGTATCGTCCCGCTCTAGCAGCATCCTAACAACTGCCTCATGCCCACCCTTGACAGCCCATAAAAGCGGTGTTGGGCCCTTTCTCCTGTCTGTGTTAGCAACCGGTAGTTCTAGTGCCATATTCAGGATGCTAAGAGAACAAATATCCGGACGCTAGGTCAAGAGGCGAGGTAATTTAACCAATGATGTTGTAGCGGGTAAAAAGAATAATTCGTATTGGCCGTGTATCGAAGGTTCACAATAGGAGCCTATAGGCACCAGTTCGTAGTGGTTCACCGGGGCTCCCACAAGAAGGGATAAAAAAGGAATTAAAAAGGAATTGGTTCTTGTTGGGTTCGCCCCTTCTCGTCTAGAAGGGTGTTGGTATTATTCGAATGGTGTCGCTAGTTTGTATTTAAGAGGAAACCTCACTCTGAAAATATTTTCCCCCACAAACTCCCAGAACGGCAGTCCCTCCCGCAAGCCCTATAGAATGTGGGCTTCAACTACTTATGTACAATTTAGGTGTGATGCTAATTGATGCAAAGAACAGAATCTAGGGCTCGTTGCGCAATAGCACAGTTTGAGGGCAAGTTTGAGGCCGAGAACTTCAAACCTGTACCAAGTCGGTTAATCCTGCAATGCCTCTATTTCTTCTCAAAAATAGGCTATCATAGTCAGAGTAACTTGGGTCCTTATTCTTTCAACATCGCCAGCGGTGTCCTATATACACACAAAGTTGACTACAGAAAACATTCCTTCAACTTCGTTCAAGTTCTCTGCGCTCATTCCATCGCTGTCTCCTTCTTTACACATGACACACTCAAACTTCTTCCAAAACGATGCATCCCTTAATCCCTTATGTCTGTTTTGTTTACCTGCAGAGTTCCTGCATCATCCCAAAACATCTCCGCTGCACCTCACCTTTTGCCAAACGCACCACCGCTTCAACCCTTATGTTCTCCAATATTCTCCCAACAAAACTTCTCCTAAGCCAAACGTTCCTTGTTGTAGTTCGTGGCGTAGATATGGAACCTTTGTGAAAACTCTAACACTTTCGGGGCATGAAGGAAAAGGAGAAATTCCGGATCCCGATGTTAAACACGGAATCCAGGTATGATACCTCTCTCGAAGGGCCCTCCAAGAGGGCCTGCCAGTATAACGAGGCTTAGGGCACTAATGAGAACTGGCAAAATTTGGAGGAAAATTAAGTGCACTTACATTATCGTTTGGTTTTCTGTTTGTGTTTGATGGGGATAGAGTGGTTCGGTGGCTGGACAAAGCATAGAGATACCCCTACATCTACTACCTGTAGTAACCCTTGTACAGTGGAATGTGCTTAAGGACTTGTCTTCACATGGGTATACCTTGGCAACCGATCCGAGTTGGGCTAATAAATGCCTAGACACCATGAGTAAAGTGGCAGCATTTGCATCGCAGTTGAAGTCATTACAATCACCCACTTTATGTGGAAACCACTGGCGTCTTGTCCTTTCAAATAGCTTCTTCATCTGAGGGTTTTTCCATTTTTTGTTTTTGACAGAATTCCCTGTTGGGATTAACTACGGTCAAAACTTGAATGATTGAACCGTGAGCTATACCGTTGTAATTTCCTCTCTCAACAATGTCAAGAAACTTTTGTTACCGCCGTCTCTAAGGGGGAAAGGGGATGTGCTCCTACTATGTTTTTAGCCCCCGTCCGATCAAAAGAAATTCTAGGCTTCATTGGCACACGGATCAATTATTCAAGTATTGACTGTAGTTCCAGATCGTGCTTGGCCCGTTCAGAGGGCCTGGTTTATGTGACTCCGCACAGATAGCGATACGGTGTGACCAAACCAAAAAACAATTGGTTAGGACAAGGCGAATGGAATGAAGACCAGTGCCGTGCATCCTCCGCCAGTTGCTCTCCCATCATTGAAGAAAATTGCATGACAACAGTTCCGTTCTGACCGTTCATCAAGCGCGGGTTGTTCCTAGCAATTTTCAGCAGCACAAAAATATTTAAAAATCAAGACATTCTATAGATAGCTTCAATTACCCATGGGAATTAACTACAAAGGTTTTAGAAGGTTATTGCGAAAGCAATGCCTGTGGGTAAGTCTGTCGAACCCCTCATTGGCTCCAGGCCTTCAGGGCCCCTTAGTGAACGGAGTTTGCTCGAACCTGGCGCCAAGAGTTTGACGGACTTTCTTCCTACACCAAACTTTGAGGAAAGCCACCAATTGTGTGGTCTGGCAACGGTTCGCACGTATACAAACTCAGCCTATGGTTAGGTTTAGCCTTGATAAATACATGAAAATAAGCGCTTATGAAATTCAAGTTCGATCGACTCTTTTTTCCATTTGATGCACTAAGTTACGCTACAATAAAGCATTGGCAAATTTCCCTACAGCGCACTATAGCGACAAAACCGTCACTACGCCCAAATCTCAAATCTTGAACATCCAAAAACCAAAAAAATCCTCAGCCTGCAAAATTTTGCAGGCAATAAGCTTAATTATCATCATTGGTATCATATATCACTGCGCACTAGAAAATAGCATGCTAGAAAAAGGACCATAAGGTCGGAAAAAAAGCACACCTGTTACATTCAAGCCTTACAATGGGTTGGGCCTTCGTTGGGTTAACCCGGGTCTTTCGTTGGGCCGGGCCAGGTTCATTGGGCTGGGCTCACTCAATAGCTTCCCTGGGCCGGGCCGGGCCTGAGGGGGCCCGGCCAGGTCACCCAACGAACCCAATGAATGTTTCACCTCGACTTTTAGTTTTTGATCGTCCACATCTGTTCGTATCACCAGGGAAATGGTAGTCCGAGCACCTTGTTCACTAGAACTACATTACCGGATGTAGTAAGGTCAAAAGCAAATGCTCTCCAAATGAAGATAGTGTGGAAAAAAGCGTACGTCTTAAGGTGATTATCGAGATTTTGCACTGGCTGCACGCACTCCGCGGGAGCGAATTGTAAACCAAGTGCAAGATGGAAAAAGAGCGAGGTTTTGCAGCTGTTGACTCCCGCACTTCAATTTCTTAGCAAATTTCAACTTCTTAGCAAGCATGATTATTCTCTATCATAGTGAGAGATTGTTCGGTGTATTCTTATTTATTTATTTTATATTTATTTTAAGCACTTTTTCCATTTCGGGATTTTGACTATCTAGGGTACTACATTGTTCGGTGTGTTTGAGTAGGGTTTTGGTTACGACATTGAAATCCTCAAATCATATCATTTGTTTACCCTCCAAATTCAAAGCGAAGTGCGTGCAGAAGGCTGCACTCCAGGAGTGCGTGCGAGCCCCCGCACTTCCTGTCTGCACTCCAGTAACCCTTACCCACGTTGTTACTGTGGCAACTGGAGTGCGTTCGGCCGTGCAAAATCTCGATATTTGAGTGCTCTTTAACTCTCCCGGTATCTTAGTTTTACGGTCGGAAGTTTAGAATATATTTTGGGCGCCCCTTTCAAACACAGAATATTTCTTCCAACTCTCAGCATTCTCCTTTTTTTTCTCGGTTTACTTACTCCATTACTTTTACTCCCCTGTGCGGATTGACATTCAAGAAAGATGAGTTTCGCTTCTAATACTGAGAGTTACCTCTCTAGTCCCCCGGCTACTAGTTGAGGGATGTGCCCCCTTCCCATACCATATACTTTTCTACTCACGATTTCAGTCATTCTCATTTCTCATTTTTCATTCCGTATCGCAATTGTTTAGTATTAATATATTCAGATTGATTCTGCTTACTCCACTTCTCCGGTGTTCAGCCCAATGGGTTCGTTGGGTTGGTTGGGTCAACCCAGGCTTTCCTTTGTTGGGTTGGGCCGGGTTGGGCTCAACATTCGCTGGGCTTGGGCCGGGTCGGGTCGGCCTTTTTTGAGCCCGGGTTAACCCATTGGAAGGCTTGGTTACATTTCTTTCGCTGGTATGCTCAGAAACTTCAGGTTCATAATTTGATTTCACTCACAGTTTATGATTAGGCAAGACATGTATCATATTCGTAAACTATTATGATAAGCAAAGAAGAAAACATCTTGAAGAAACAAAAAGCAACCGAGTGTTTGTCAAACTTGAACTCAGAAACCACGGGCATGGATCTGCAAGGTAATCGTATCCTTGCAGCTGTGGGCACCGCACTAGTACAATCGGAAGGTTCTCATATCGGTTGTAGATATCTGGATTCGAGTTGGTCAACTGAGTTTCCTGGTAACTCTTCTAGAAAACTCCTGGCACTGTGCTTCGAATTAACTTTGGTTGCCTCTGTTCTTTGGCTTTGTCGTAATAACACTATGAGTATGGTTAAAGCACAAGACTTATGAGGTTATTTTAAAGATAAAATAAGGCCGGTAGCGGAATGATTGACACAGTCTTATCTTAATGCTTGGAGCACTTGGTGATCTGTTTGTATTTCTTATTTTTCTCCACCTGTGCCCTGCCGGCATTCCTAAGACCGGCCGTGTGCCCCCCCCCTCACTCCTTACCCACGCCCTATCATCTTCTGATACCCGTAGTCCCCCTCACAATCCTGGCAGTCCCCTGCAGTCCGCCTGAGTAGCCGTTTTTCCGTTTATCTCACCATATTAAATACCAAGCATGAAGGGCCCGGCGGTCGCCCTGTTGAACGTGGAACGTTCTGGACTGCTCACCATTTGCATATATTCCCATGCGCGTTGGATTAGGAACCTTCTCGCTCCGACCTGTTACACACTAAGTCTTCGAAAGATGTCTCACGACCATTAGCATCATACCGATCTCCGACATCAACCCTGAATATCTAGTGCGACAGCATCAAAACCTCTATCCATCGACAATGAAACACGAACTATCATCAATAGCCGAACAACCATGGCATCAGCGGTTACACACTTAGTATTCAGCAAACCGGTTAACCACAACCTCGGTGCTTGGGTTCTCACCTCAGATGGGATTCGGCTGAGAAGTAGGAAAGAGCCACTATACGGAAGAAACTGATCAAAGATATGGCACGCGCAGGAAGTGTGCTGTGGAGGAAAGGTCTCATCTCACGGAGGATATAAGAAAGCCAGTTCTACCGTTTGTTCGTTTCCTATTAGTCATCGCATTCATTATTTTTATTCACTTGGTCTTTCTACTTTTTTTGTCGAAGTCATTCATTACCGTACACAATTCCATTATCTCTTGTTTCTTTGTTAACTTTTCTCTATCCAAATTGTTCGTACCAATAAACGCTCGGCATCGCCAGATCACTGGAATCTATATTCGCTGCGCATAACCTTATAGTGTTGAATACGCCCAAGTAATTAGCCCTACACGGGACCGCGGCTAAATGTCTGGTCCTACCCCATCCAGTCCATTCTTCTTGGCATTATCCCCGCCGTCCCTGTGGGGCCCCTGGACGGTTCGGAACACTAAGCTCGCTATCGGAGGAGCAGGGTGGTAGTATATGTACTTGTGGCTCTAGTCAGGGTTCGTCACGGGGCGGGGCGGGGCTGGATTTTCACTCGCTGGCCCCGCCGTCACATTTGCCCGGGGAGAGTATTTCATCATCTATTCCCGCCTGTAACTGGTCAATCAAAAAAGTGTCCTGGTTCATGCTATGTAGTTTATGTATTGGTGGGTTTTGGGGGGGGGCACTGGGCTTTGGCGAGGGAGGTTGTCTTTCGTTCATAATTATAGCTCTCATATGTACTCCTATATACAATGTGAGAACCTCTGGCATAATACTATTGACCAGGAAGGCTGGGGATATAATTTTCGGGCAGGCCAACAGTATCATCGCTACCGAGGGTGCTTGTGGCTCATATCGAACAATTATTTCTACAGGGCCGACCGAGGCTAGGGCTTAAACACTTGTGCATGTAACCCCTCATCCTTGTTGAGAATCACCGGCGAGCATTCCACATGAATGCGTGGTCCCTTTGTACTTTTCCTATTTTGCTTAGTCGTTAGTTACTAGTTCCTCTGTAAGTCATTATCAAGCACGGAGGAGGTGAGAGTATACCGGAGTTGTATACTGGTTGGAGTATTCGCCGATATTGCCGGAAATTCTCAAAGCGCAACGCGAGGCATGGTTCGGAATACTGTGCGTGCAGGGGGCGAGATTCTCTGTGGAGCGATTCCCAACAGTTGAGATGTGTGGTGAAGTTCTGTGTATTTAAATGATCAGCTCCGCCATAGATATTTAGGATAAGCAATCCGGAAAATATACACCAGTTTCCTCCTCTCATACACTTTCTTTCTCTATCCCATTCGCCTCTCTCCCGCAATCGGTACCCCATGACAACAATCCTGCAGTACCAATACAGTATGATACCCACAACAATGACATCAGTTTGGAACCTCTCGAGCCGCCCACTGGTAATTGGGATTCCTTCGATACCAGATAACAGGCGGTATCCACGAGGCTCCTTCAACGCCAGCAAAGTTCGCTTTTCGTCCTGACCGGGCTTCTCTTTAGACTGGGTGGACGCTCGGCGAGGAGGCACAAGAAGAGAGGTATGGCATGGCTTGACACCAAATCTATGTGCAAATATTTGCACTCATCTAGTCTAATTCTCAAGAACACCACCAACCAACCATACCCAATCACTCCTCCTATTCGATATTGTGAGCGGTAAGTAGCAGAAGATGTTGCGATACAACTCACAATAGCACCACCTTGTCCAATAATCGCAACAGCTTTAATGTGCAGAATGAGTATGTTGCGGATGATCTGTCTCAACTCCTTTGGCGGCAAGCAGGTATAGATGGTATACTGTTGGAGAAATAGTGTTATGTGAATCTGGGAGGAAGAGAATATTGGGGCATGGGCCCGATGGAGTATCGGACAGGGTGGGGAGAGAGGAGAAAAAGACATCGCACTAGTGATCTACATGAATCCGGGGGATAGAATCTATAGGTGTCGATTCAATTCATGATGTTTCTTTTCCTTTTATACTTTTGCCTGGCCAGCAGAGCGCAGTGGCACTACTAATACTGACATTATGGCAGTTGGCAAAAGGAAAGGTCTTGAATGTGCATTAATTGAATCGGCCAAGTGCGGATGTGATTTTACTAGAAGTTTGTCGGCACTAGTAGAGGATAAGCGGATGAGGACAACGAGGTATATAGCGGTACTTTTGGGGATGATGTCAAGATGGAGAGATATTAGAAGGAACGTAGGCAGGCTCAGATTCCGACTGTTGCTGGCATGGTACATGATATAATGGGGAATCTCAAGTATTATTCATTTGGACTGGAATCGCTTCCTGTCCTCCCACTGGGGTGCCGCAGGACACGGGGAGACGGGGCTTTTATTCGATTATACTACAAAAAACAAAAGGTATGTAATGAAGCCTCTGATCTGACAGGATAAAGATCAATAGCACATGTGTTAGAGACAACAATGAGGAAAAACAGTCGGTAGGGTTGAAGAAAGAAAGAAAGAAAGGTTATGATACGGTGCTGTGATGATAAATTTTGATCGCTGCGGAAATCAATGAAAAAACCAGTAGCACTCTTTCATCCCCTGTCACTCACCCCGCCTACTGAGCACAATTGGTGTCTGTGGAAAAATGTCTCCCAGCTTCTCTGGTGGGATGACAGCGCCGCAAATAGACTAACAGGAGAAGAGATCAGGAATAAAAAGGCGAAAAGAGATGTGGAGGATATTAGGGAAACAACAGAAGAGGGACAAGGAGGTGGATTGTAGGCGTGTTGAAGGCTTAAGCTACCGACTGCCTGTCTAGCATTGATTAGATGAAAGTTCGAAGAATAGGGAGGTGTGCCTAGCTTTCACCTTGAACATCAAAATCTGCGGATTCTTTTGGGATGGCCCTGATCTGGGCCTGATCGCCAGGGTGGGGAAGGTGTTGTAGGTCCGTTACCGTCTAACTGGAGAATGAAATTTCTGTTCTTGGATAGTAATTTTGCAATGGCATAATATCCACAATCTGGGGCTTGCGAAAGTGCAGTTTCACCGGCGAGATCTGTTAGATCAGAGTTGATATCCGCTCGTTCTTGGAGTATCTTGACAGCCCAATCAAGTCCTTCCCAGGCAGCTTTAACGAGCGGTGTTTGGCCATAAGCGTTGGTAGTATTGGGATTGATATCTGGTCGTTCAAGTAGCAGCTTCAGGACTCCTTCATGTCCCTTGTGAACTGCTGCGAAGAGTGGTGCTTCGCTAGCTTTATTGGCAGTGTTGGGGTTGACATCTTTGCGTGCCAGCAACATCTTCACAACTCTCTCGCACCCTTTCGAGGCGGCTATAAAGAGTGGCGTTCGGCCATGCACATCCGCAGCGTTGGGGTTGGTATCGTCCCGCTCTAGTAGCATCTTAACAATTGTCTCATGCCCACGTTCCACAGCCCATAAAAGCGGTGTTGGGCCCTTACTCCTTTCCGGGTTAGCACCTTGCTGTTCTAGTGTCATATTCTGGATGCCGAGAGAACAAATTTCAGCCCTCTCGGTGGAGAGGCGAGGTGATTTAACAAATGATGTTTTAAATGGTAAGAACAATAATTCGTATTGGCTGTGTATCGAAGGTTCACAATAGGAGCCTATAGGCAAAAGTTCGTAGTGGTTCACCGGGGCTCCAACAAGAAAGAGTAAAAGAGGAAGGAATTAAAAGCAATTGGTTCTTGTTGTGTTCGTCCCTCCACGTCTGGAGGGGTGTCGTTATTGTTCGAATGGTCTCTGTCGTTTCTATTTATTTTTAAGTGGTTTGTGGAGGAAAGCTGCACTCGGAAAAGATTTTCCCCAACAAACTCTCAGAACGACAGTCACTCACACAAGCCCTATAATGCGGGCTGCAACCATGATACTTGTGTATCCCTTCGCTCGTTTTCAGACCCTCGCGCTGAGTACGGGCACAGCTGGTAGTGCACGCGATCGGTGGTGAAGTAACTAAAGAGAGCAAAGTTAGGGATAATTGTGACAACAATGATGTAAGAAGCATATGATGAATATGAAGGGTGGTGCCAGTACAGTATCCCCTTCAACGCTGAGATAGCTTGTTTGGGTAATCGTGATATGAAAAACTTGGTGCTTCAGAGGTGGTGTAGTGCTCAGAATAGTGCTAACTTGTAGTGATGGGCACGATCCTGCTCGATCATAAACTTTTGGTGTGCTCGAGCACGATTTATGCTCGAGCACGGGCTAAATTTTCTGCTCGAGCATGATCGCGCCCAACACTAGTGCTAAGTGACCCACCTCAGTGTGCTGTCTATCGTTATCTTTCGGGCACACAACTATACTTTAGCTTCGCCCTAAACGCAAACTCAAATTGATGTGCAGGGCTTGAAAAAACGGGAACGAATGAAGGGATGCTCTGGACAGGAAGCGCCCACATTGTCAGCTGGGAGATTTCGGTGCAAACGATCTCGAGTGGCAAGGGCAGCAATAGAGGTCGCTTAGTAACCCGACACCTGTCTTGGCAGCTCCCCACCCCCTCACGGCTACCTCTATTAAGAAAACACCAACTCCATTCCTAAAGTCCCACAATACTCCAAAAAACACATTAAGAGCTAGGTTTCATTTTGCCACCTGGTTGGTCCCCCGTTATTTCTGAGACAAGATACAATTCACCGTGGCATGCTATTGATATAGGTATAAATATGCCTCCATGGTAACCCTTCCCACACCTCCCGTGCTAAAGCAATCAGCTCCTTCTCATCCCTGGGAATTCTTCGCCTTTCCCATACCGTTCTCCTATACCGGCGTTTGAAAAATGCCCAAACATTTTCGATAGGGTTGAGGTCGGGTGAGTGCGATGG